>FSSH01000117.1_pt1 | contig 45062 bp, 41 predicted proteins | sample 1166101 | NCBI WGS metagenome assembly FSSH01 (sample SAMEA32972668, study PRJEB13176) | freshwater metagenome | biome: Drinking water system; feature: Biomass in drinking water that filtered by 0.45 um membrane; material: drinking water | place: USA | collected 2012-12-20 | depth 0 m
GGCAGTCGGTAAACACTTGGCCGCCGTGGGTTTGCTGACCGGCGTGAATGTAGTTCAGATCAAGCGTGTTTTTGGAGTGGGTGTTGCAGCCGATATCGCATTCGCCGCAATAGGTGCACGAGGTTTGCGTGGCACCGTAGCGGTTTTTCTCTTGCAAACCGATGGGGATTGGCGAATCCGAAGCTTGGTAGTTGTAAGCGTTGCCAAAGAAAACACAAATGTCGGCTAGGGTACTGGTGCGGTTTTCCTGAGCGGCAAACTCTTGAAAAAGTTCGGTACGGACGATTTTTCGGCGCTCGTCGGTTTGCCAGGATGGCACCGGGCGGGCGCCCAAGACTTGTTTGGCTATTTGATAATAGGGAGCGAGGGTGGTTTTGTCCAAGCCGGTCGGCCAGCCCTGCTCGAAGAGTTGCTCGGGCGGTTCGAGGAAGACGTTGGCGTAAATTAGCGAGCCGCCGCCCAGGCCAGCTGAAATGACCGCATCCATTTTCTTATAATTTCGTATGTCGAACAGGCCGCGCTGATTTTTGTTTTGAATGTGACGCGGTCGGTCTACTGCTTCGCCTTCCACACTCCAGAAGCTGTCGGCGATTTGTTTGGGTGAGCGGGCGAAAGAGCCCATCGGATAATGCCTACCGCGTTCCAGTAACAGCACCTTGGAGCCCCATTTTTGCGCGAGCCGGCAAAAGCTAATGGCGCCGCCGAAGCCGCTACCGATGACTATCGCTTCGTAATCGAAGTTCTGATTAGCCATTTACACCTCCTCAAGAAAGACTTTTTTATTATTGTTAGTTCATTGCCCTGCTATCGAATGTTGTAGAAAATCGCTGTTGCCAAGCTAAGCTTGTGGTCAAAACCCTGTACAGAACAATGCCTTGCAGCGCCAAGCGTCGACGCCGTGTCGGCAGTATAGCCTAGTTCGTGTTGTGATTCGATTAATGCGAAAACCGTTCAATGCCGATGGCAAGGTGGTGTTAAAGATTCCGTGTTTCGCAGCCAAGCGGGATATACTTGAGAGCATTTTTTAGCCAAAGGTGAGGAGCCGTTATGAAGAAAATATCCGTCAAAAACCCAGTGGTGGAGATCGACGGCGATGAAATGACCCGCATCATTTGGCATTTCATCAAAGACAAACTGATTTTGCCTTACCTGGATTTGCAGATCGATTACTACGATCTGGGCATGGAACAACGCGACGCCACCGACGACCAAGTCACCATCGATGCCGCCCATGCGATTCAAAAACACGGCGTGGGTATCAAGTGCGCCACCATCACCCCTGACGAAGCGCGGGTTGAAGAGTTTGGCTTAAAAAAAATGTATAAATCGCCGAACGGTACGATTCGGAATATTTTGGATGGCACGGTGTTTCGCGAACCGATCATCTGCAATAACGTACCGCGCCTGGTACCGAATTGGACCCAACCGATTTGCATTGGCCGACATGCGTTTGGCGACCAATACCGCGCCACCGATTTCGTGACCAAGGGCAAAGGCAAGTTAAAAATCAGCTTTACCCCAGATGACGGTAGCCCTGAACAATCCTTCGAGGTGTATCACTTTGACGGCGACGGCGTGGCGTTGGCGATGTACAACACCGACGAATCCATCGCCGGTTTTGCCCGGAGTTGTTTCAATGTGGCGCTGGATAGAGGTTGGCCGCTGTATTTATCTACCAAAAATACCATCCTGAAAAAATACGACGGTCGTTTTAAAGATATTTTTGAAGAGATTTATCAAGCCGAATACAAAGACTTGTATAAGGCCAAAGGCATCGTTTACGAACACAAATTGATCGACGACATGGTCGCTTCTGCCTTGAAATGGAACGGCGCATTTGTCTGGGCCTGCAAAAACTACGATGGCGATGTGCAATCCGATACCGTCGCGCAAGGTTTCGGCTCGCTGGGTTTGATGACCTCCACTTTGGTGACGCCGGACGGCAAAACGATGGAGGCTGAAGCGGCGCACGGCACTGTTACCCGGCATTACCGCATGCATCAACAAGGCAAGAAAACCTCGACCAATCCAATCGCTTCGATCTTTGCCTGGACCCGTGGCTTGGCGTTTCGCGGCAAGTTGGACGACAACGCCGAGTTGATCAATTTTTGCGAAACCTTGGAAAAGGTCTGCGTCGATACTGTTGAAGCCGGACAAATGACCAAAGATTTGGCTTTGTGCATCTATGGCGATGATTTAAACGACTCGCACTATTTAACCACCGAGGATTTTCTGGAAGCCTTGCGCATCAATTTAGAAAAAAGCCTTGCCGGGTAATTAGGCGCTTACAATTCGCTGGGACTAACCTGATCCCAGCGAACTTTTAAGTTGCTTACTCGCTCACAGAACACTACAGAATGATTGCTACAATCCAGGCTAAGTTATTCACTCAGCCCATAGGTATACAACATCATGCGCTTATTATTGGTAGAAGACGATGCCATCCTCGGTGATGGTTTGAAAGCCGGCTTAACCCTGGAAGGTTATGCGGTGGATTGGTTGATCGACGGCGCGCAAGCCGACGAAGCTCTGAAATTGAACCATTATGATCTGGTTGTATTGGATCTGAATTTGCCGCGCATGGACGGTATGAGTGTGTTAAAAAACCTGCGCCGCCGTAAAGACAGCACGCCGGTTTTGGTATTGACGGCTCGAGAAGGCGTGGCCGAGCGGGTGGCAGGACTGGACAATGGCGCTGACGATTTTGTCACCAAACCCTTCGATCTGGCGGAAATTTGCGCACGTCTACGCGCACTGGCCCGGCGTCACGATGGCCATAGTTTACCCTTGCTGGAACATAAAGGCGTCACTCTCGATCCCGCCGCGCACCAGGTTTATTTCAATGGCAAACCGGTGGATTTGGCGCAAAAAGAATTTGAAGTTCTCAGTTATCTAATGGGACATATCGGTCAGGTTATTTCCCGCGCCCGCCTTGAAGAATCCTTGTATGCTTGGGGCTCGGAAGTGGAAAGCAATGCCGTAGAAGTGCATATCCATCATCTGCGGAAGAAGCTGGATACCAATCTGATTCGCACCATTCGCGGGGTCGGTTATATTATCGACGAGAACTAATGGCTAAGCGCTTTCGCCTGGCGCCGCAGTCGCTTAAAAAGCAGCTTTTACTGTCGTTATTGTCCTCACTGTTGTTGGTATGGGGTGTCACCGCCTACGTCAGTTACAAGCAAACCCGCGACGAAGTCACCGAACTTTTTAACGCCGAACTAGCCCAGTCGGCCCGCGTAGTCCACGCCTTTGTGGAAAACATGGTCCGGCAACGGGCGCTCACCAAACTTTGGGAGCGCGACAAAACCCCTGAGCTTTTAGACACCCCCATCCTCGGCCACAAGTACGAGCGCAAAATTGCCTTTCAGTTACGCTCGGTAAAAGAGGGCCTGGTATTGCGCTCGGAAAGCGCACCGGAGTTTGCCTTGTCCTTGACTCGAAACGGCTACAGCGAAACCCTGATCGACAGCCAGCTTTGGCATGTATTCAGTTTGAGTACCGAAAACGGTAATTATGTGATTCATGTCGGCCAGCGCGACGATATCCGCCGGGAGTTGGTGGAAGACATCGCCGGCCAACAGGTGATCGGTTTTTTGATTGCTTTACCGATTTTGGGCGTAATGATCTGGTGGATCGTCAGTCGCACTTTGTCGCCGGTCAACCAGGTCAAGGAACAACTGGCCAGCCGTGCCGCCGGCTATCTGCAACCGCTGTCGGTTGATAATTTGCCGGACGAAGTGCTGCCGGTGGTCACGCAAATCAACAGCTTGTTTTCAATGTTGGAACAGGCCTTTGCCAACGAGCGCAACTTTACCTCTGATGCCTCCCACGAACTGCGCACTCCGTTGGCCGGCTTGTTAACCCAAATTCAAGTGGCGCAAAAAACTACCGATGCGCAAATGCGCGACCAGGCTCTCCAAAAAGCCCAACAAGCGGTATCGCGGATGACGCACACGGTGCAACAATTACTGACCTTGTCGCGGGTGCAACATCAGCAGGCCGGGATTGCCAAACAGCCCGTCGATGTTAATCAAGCATTGATAGACGTCATTTCCGATCTGGACCATGCCGCCCGCGACAAACGCATCGACATAGAGTTGTTAGGCGAGCAGGGTTTGCTGATCGAAGCCAATCCTCACTTGTTTCAAGTGTTGTTACGCAACCTTATTGATAACGCGATCAAATATTCGCCTATCAATGGCCGAATCCAACTGGCTTGCCGCCGAGAAAAGGACCGCTTGTATCTGACTGTGGAAGACAGCGGTCCCGGCGTTGCCAACGACGATTACCAACGTATAACCCAACGCTTTTACCGTTGCGTGGAAACAGCCAACAGCGTTGAGGGTAGCGGCTTGGGGTTATCGATTGTGCAACGCATCCTGACCTTGCACTTGGCAGAGATCGATTTTGCTAAATCAGAGTTGGGTGGTTTGCAGGCTCAGGTACGGATGGCGTTAATGGGTTAAGTAGCAAGATTCCGAAGGCTGATAAAATTCTCCACTTCCTGAGCATGAGCTAGGAAACTAGAGGAATACCTTCTTTATGCGCATTAACTTAAGGATGTTGAAGCAGAAAGCATTACGGCCAGAAATCGGCATTTTTTCTGAAAATCAATCCAACCGAATTAGTCAACAATAACTACTCTTCAGTTTAAACCATCCAACGAGAATTTCGAACTGCCAATTTGTTTACAATCAATACGCGAATGATATTCATACAGACGCCGTAACTGACATCAAGTATCTCGAACAATCTCAATCCAGGACAGCCTGATAATCATTTTTAGCCAATTGCCACAGCCTGCTTAATCAGGCAAATCACGCAGCTGATAGTATATAACTCTGTCAAATCACCTATTTTTTTTCGATTTTAGAATGGCTCATTTTAATATTACTATTTGATTTTTATTCAATTTATTTGCTCGGCACAAAATTAGCTTATTTACACATTCGACGCCAATAACTGCGCGTATCAAGTGTCGTTTTAAGCTAATTTTCTAATCTGAATAGGGCAGAATAATGAATAATAAGCCGCATTTTGCTTGGCTGTTAGCCATTCTCATCAGCGAAGTGTCCGCTCAAACCAACCCCCAGGACGATAGCACGCCGATCGCAGAGCTGGATACTATGGTTGTTACCGCCACGCCGGGACGCAGTCTGGCGGTCAGAGACGTACAAGCCAGTGTCGAAGTCATCACCCCGCAACGGTTAAAAAGCCTTTCGCTACGAACTTTGCCGCAGATTTTGCAATATGCTGCGGGTACCGGGTTTGTGGCCGATTCCGGCACTAACTCACGGATTAACCTGCGCGGCTCATCGAATAACCAGACCTTGATATTAGTCGATGGCTTGCGCAGAACCGGTAAGTTCGGTACCACCGATTTAACGGGCCTGAGTATCGAAAATATCCAGCAGATAGAGATTATTCGCGGCCCCATGTCGGCTTTATATGGCGCGGACTCGATTGGTGGTGTGATTAACATTATTACCAAGGCACCCGGCGAGCAATTTGGCGCAACTGGTAGTTTCACCTGGGGACAGGCGGAGCGCGGTCAGCGTGACACCTTTATTGAACGGGCTGGCGTTTCTACCGGCGATTTTCATGGTCTGAAAAATCGCTTTTCTGCGGAAGTGTTTAATAAAAACGCTTTACGCGCCGATACGACTTTGCCCACGACCACGCTTCAAGATATTGATCGTTATTACGTTAATTATGCGGGTTCATTTGATTTTACCCCGCAACGTAAACTGCGCTGGACCGGCGAATTAATGGAGCAGAACGACACCGGCACAGCGTTTAATGGGGGCGGTCGCGTTGAAAACGAAGATCGCAAACAAATCAGCTTAACTTATGACGATGCCTATGATTGGGGCAGTGCTCGTTTGTTGGGTACTTATGGGCAAACCCTGGCCAATGTCGGACGAAACGCGCAAGATCCTACCGATATTGAAAAAACTAAATATGAGTTGGGCCAGATAGAAGGCTTTCTAAACTGGTTCGCTGCCGATAATATGACCGTTACCTTAGGTACCGGGGGGCGATTTCAGGATATTGATATATCGACGTTTGATCGTGCCCGCTTCCCTGGCACGCAAAGCCGACATGTCTTTCACGCCTTGTCGCAAATCGACTGGGATATTGTCAGCGATGTCAAGTTATTGGCCGGAGTGCGTTACGACAGCTTTAGCGATTTTGGCGATGCACTCAATCCCCGCGCCAGTTTATCCTGGTCACCAGGCGATTTTAATTTTCGGGTGGGCTATGGCTCTGCGTTTAAAGCTCCCGAGTTTGTTAATATGTTTCCCACCTTTGTGCGTACCAGCTTAAGAGGTCCGTTTACCAGTGTGTCAACGATTAACGGCAACCCAAACTTAAGGCCGGAGAAGTCTGAAACCCTGGAAATGGCCACCAAATACAGTTTTGACCAGAACAATGTCTACGGCAGCTTGGAAGCGATTGGTCACGTCACCTGGCACGAGGATTTAATCCAGTCTATAAATACCCGCAATCGCACTGTGGGGAGAGTGATATTCTCAGATTTTAATAACTTCAATACCGGACAGGCAAAGGTACGTGGTGCCGAAATCATTTTTAACCTGGGTGTTAAGGAGTATTACAATTTATTCGCCTCGTACGAATATCTGGACGCGGAAGATACTAAAACTAAAGAGCGGCTCATCGACCGAGCACGTCATTCGTTTCGCTTTCAAAATACCTTTCATCTCCATCCTCAAGTGGATTTATCACTTAATGGCCGATTTTATGACGGCTATGTCGGCACCAATGCCAATCGGGTGCGTGAGTCCGCTTACCACCATGAGTTTGATGCCAAGCTGGATTATGCCGCCACCCAATGGCTGACCGCCTTTGTGGGTGTCGATAACGTGTTTAATCGTGTCACGCCATTTGTCATGGGCTTGCAAGGCACTCCCAATGACCCAGGTGGCCGTTTTTATTACACCGGCTTTAACGTCAGTTACTAGGAGGCGACATGCCGTATTGGTTTATTTTAATCGGCGCGCTGAGTGCCGTGACTGCCTGGGCTGAGGAAACCCCCAAGACTCATGATATGCAACATCATGGGGGCAATCACCATGCCACGTATTTAAGCGAACCCAGTGTGATTCGTTATTACTTGCCGGATTTAAGCAGTCAGGTTTTGGAAAAGCTGGAATTGCCAAAACTGGGCTTTGAAGGCTATTACGCATTGGTATTGGAGAAACCGCAGCCCGGCCTGTTAGAAGCCGAAGTGCGCTACAGCTATAAAAACGGTCGCCCGATGAAAGCCAAGCCTCAAGCCTTATTCGGCTTGCAGAAAACCGTGTTGGAAATCGAGCCCGATCCGCATCCCGCCGAGCATGCCCGCTACTTCAGTGGCAAAACCTGGCGCTTCAAAGTGCGCTTTCAGGGGCAACCCGTGCCGAATCAAGCTGTGCAATTTCGTTCACAAAACGGCAGTCAACTCAGTGGTACGACCGATCAACAAGGACGCGTGGCGTTTACATTGCCGGACGACTTTAGTGCGATTCAGCCGGGACAAATGGCCAATCCGCCCGCCGAGTTTGCGATTAGCACCGAATTGAGTGCCAACGACCAACGCTATCGTTCCACACTCAAAGGCGATTATTACGTCTCGCCGCTGCATTGGCAGTCTGTGCCTTGGGGGGCGGGTTTGGCCGGGTTGGGTGTTGTGGTGGGGTTGTGGTTAAACAGACGTTTGTCCAACAAGCCGTTAAAAGTCAAAAAATATGCGAGTGCTGTGTCATGAATCTATCCGTAATGCGTAAAACTGTGCAAGGGACGTTGTTTTTTCTGATGGTGTATGGCGGCTACTGGTTAGGCCCCTATACCACCGACAAACTCAGCAAAGCCTTGCCGGCATTAAGTTGTGCTTACGATCCATTAAGTGCCGATTATTGCGCCTTGGTGCCGTTGCAACACCAGATTCATCATGGGTTGGAACGGGTGTTTGCCGGACAAATGCCGCTGTGGATGGCCTTACTGCCCATTGCCATTACCCTGGGTACCTTTGTGGTGTTGTTTGTGCTGTTTAGCAAAGCTTTTTGTGGCTGGGTGTGTCCATTGGGGTTCTTCCAGGACATGCTGAGCATTGTCGGCCAAAAATTGGGTTTGCAAGGCAAGCAAAGCTTAACCGACAGTACCGTCGATAAAATTCGGCCCGTTAAGTGGTTGATGCTGTCACTGCTGGTGTTTGGCTTTCCGCTGCTGGCCGCCGCCGGTTATGTCGATGAAGCCTGGGGCGCGCCGTTTTGTGCGGTCTGCCCAAGTCGTATTATGACTACTTTGATGACCGGCAGCACCGATCAACTGTATGTGGATTCGGCCAGCGCCAGTTTGACCGGTCTGTCCATTGCGGGCGTGTTTTTGTTTGGTTTGATGATCTCGCTGGGGTTGACGGTGCGCCAGCCGTTCTGTCGGATTTGTCCCATGTTGGCCCTGCAAGCCATTTTTCGCAAAGTCGGTTTATTGCGCTTGGTAAAAAACGCCACGCCACGTTGTGATAAATGCGGTTTATGCGCCAATGCCTGTCCGATGGATATTCGAGAAATCCATACTGAAATGCACAAATATGACATTACTTATCCCGGTTGCACGCTGTGTGGTCGTTGTGTGGAGTTTTGCCCGGACGATAAAGTCTTGCAATTGCGTTACGCCGGATTGCCGATTTTCTCCTCGACCAGCGCCTACTTCAAGCGCCGCAAACAAAGCCAGAAACAATGGGAAACGATTTCCTTGGCCAACCTGCACCGCAAACCTAAGGCCGCACAAGAGACTCAATAGTCATGGAACCGACCAGCCTAAGCTTGAGTGCCGCTTTTATAATGGGTTTTACTTATGGTGCCGGAGCCTGCAATATCGCCTGTTTGCCGTATTTGGGGCCGGTGTTTTTCGCCACCGAATCCGGCGGTTTAAAACAGGCCTGGCGGAGGGTCACACCGTTCTCGGTGGGACGGCTGGTGGGGTACGCCTGTGCCGGGTTATTAGCGGGAGTATTGGGCGATTTATTAGCCGATACCTTGCAACAAACCGGTTTGCGTTGGCTGCTGGGGCTTGCCACCTTTTGGGTGGCGATTTCGCTGTTTCGCGCCAAACGGGGTGCGCACAAGCCTTGCGCCACCACCCGCCAAACACCCAATCGCCGCTTTGGTTTGGGTACGGGCTTATTTGTAATGGGTCTGGGCATGGCCTTTAATCCTTGTGCACCTTTAAGCGCCTTGTTACTCGCAGCAGCCACTGCAGGGAGCGCACTATCGGGCCTGGGGCTGGGATTAGCGTTTGGTGCGGGGGCGGTGATTTTGCCGACCTTGATTTTCAGCATCGGCGTTGCGCATTTTGCCAGCGAACTGCGCGCCAACTGGGGACGCTGGCGTCCACATCTGGAGTACGCCAGCGCGGGGATGATGTTGCTGATGGGCGTCGGTACCTGGATGGGCTGGATTACCCCTTAGCTTGGGGCAATTTTGCCAGCAAGCGGTCTAAATCTGCTTCACTTAAAGCACCTAAATGCCGCGTAACGACTTTGCCTTGAGGATTGACCAATACTGTGAAAGGCAGACCTTGACGCTGGTTGCCCAATTTAAAGGCTAGGTCCATGCCGCGCTCATCCACCCATTGCGGGTAATCAATCGCAGTGGTTTGCATAAACTGGCTGACGTTTTCCGGGGTGTCCACCGCAAATCCCAAGATCGCCAACTGCTGGGGATCGGTTTGCGCAAAACGCCGATTGAAATACGGAATTTCGGTGCGACAGGGCTGACACCAAGTCGCCCAGAAATTAATCAACAACCAACGTCCTCGCCATTGCTCCAGGCTTTGGGGTTCGCCTTGCAGATTGGTATAGCGCACGGACTCAATCCGCTCGACTGGCCGATGCGACTGACTATAGAACCAGACCGCCGAACTCAACACGAGTGCAAATAACAGATGGGGTAGCCAAAATTTCATGATGGGTTGGAAAATAAAGGTTTAGCGTTAACGGCAGCAGGTAGGGCGCAATAACCAACGGGCATTGCGCCGTGTTGGCCTTCGATCATGCGGCGTAATACGCTGTCGCTATTACGCCCTACGGAGTACTCAGTGAACCGTCACGTGGCAATACGGGTAGTTTAAAGGGTTTTCAGCGCTGTTTGCGCATAATGATTGAGTGTCCAGTTTTTTGATGGATTGATTTTTTAACGAGGTGTACATAATGAACAAAGGATGGATGATTTTGGTGGGTTTACTTGGGCTGCAAGTCGCTTATGCGGATCAGCTTGTGGTAGTGGCCGGGGCCACCGGGCGCACTGGTCTGCATGTCGTGCAACAGCTTCAGGGACAGGGAGTTAAAGTGCGGGCCTTGGTGCGCGATGCCAACAAAGCCAAGGAAACTCTGGGGGATGGTGTGGAAACCGTGATAGCGGATGTTAAAGACCCGGCCAGTTTACAACGTGCGTTAGTCGGCGCGACCGCAGTGGTCTCGGCAATAGGCTCGGGCGGTGATTGGTTCGGTGATAACGGCCCGGAATTTGTTGATTACGCGGGTAACAAAAATCTGGCTTTAGCCGCCAAAGCTGCCGGTGTTCAGCATATGGTGCTGGTGTCTTCGATGGGCATCAGCAATTTGCAACACCCTTTAAATCGACGCTTCAATAATGTGCTGATCTGGAAATACCTAGGCGAGGAAGCACTTAGAAAAAGCGGTGTTCCGTACACCATTATTCGCCCTGGCGGCTTGAAAGACGATGCGGCGGGGACACGGGGCATCCGGCTAACGGCTGCCGATCAAGCGGGACAAGGTACCGTTAATCGGGCCGATGTAGCATTAGCGTGCGTCAAGGCATTGTTCAACCCCGCCGCACAAGGTAAAACCTTTGAGCTGACCAACACTGATCAAACCGGCGATGTTAGCGATTGGTCGGCTTTATTTGCTGGCGTGGAGCCGGACAAAGAATGAGCCTGCGTTCCGGTTTAAGCAAATGGCTCATGCTCGGATTATGGGCAACCAGTCTGACAGTCAGTGCCGATAAAATTCTGGTTGCCGGTGCCACCGGCGGCACCGGACAACGCATCGTGCATCATTTGCTGCAACAAGGAGAGTCGGTGCGGATTTTTGCTCGCGATGCTGACAAAGCACAACGCTTGTTCGGCTCGACAGCTGGCTTGGAAGTCCATATCGGCGACATTCGCGATTCGCAAGCCGTCGCTCAGGCCGTGCAAGGGGTCACGCATATTATTTCTGCGGTCGGTGCACGGAGTCAGGATGAAGACGATCCCAACAGTGCGCGTTATGTCGATTACGAAGGTACGCAGCATCTCGTCAAAGCCGCTCAGCAATACGGCATACAGCAGATCATATTGGTTTCGACCGCAGGTTTGAGTGATTCGGTGTACGCCGAATCGGTCAAAAATCGTCCGATTTTGTTGTGGAAAAAACAAGCTGAGCAAGCCGTTCAATCCAGTGGCATTCCTTACACTTTGGTGCGTCCCGGTCGTTTGCTGGATGAAGAGGGTGGACAATTCGGCATGCTCGTGACGCAAGGCGACTATCAACGCGGGGAAGGTATTGCCCGAGACGACGTGGCAAGGGTTTGTGTTGCTGCGCTGAAACAACCGACTGCCTATCGGAAAACCTTTGAAATTTCCCGTGACCGTAATGAAGAGCCGATCAGCGATTGGGCCGATTTTTTTGCAGACTTGCGCAGCGATTAAAACATGCTGAATTCAACCTTACGCTTGCTGGCGCGTGACGAGCCGGGTCAGTCCCGGCTTGCGGCTTGGGTGGGCTTTGCGTATTTCTTTTTTCTGCTCAGCAGCTATTACGTATTACGGCCTGTGCGGGAAATGCTGGGGGTAAGTGGTGGTACTAAAAACCTGCCCTGGTTATTTAGCGCTACCTTTGCCGCCATGCTGTTAGCCGTACCCGCCTACGGCTGGATTTGCAGCCGTTTTCCACGTCGTCGTTTTTTGCCTTGGGTGTATGGCTTTTTTATCAGCCATTTACTGCTGTTCTATGGCTTGTTGCAATGGGACATCAACAATCTCTGGGTAGCCAGAGGTTTTTTTGTTTGGCTGAGCGTGTTTAGTCTGTTTACGGTTTCGGTGTTCTGGAGCTTTATGACCGACGTGTTCGACAAGCAGCTCGCACAACGCTTGTTTGGATTTATTTCCGCCGGCGGTAGCTTGGGAGCAATGGTGGGCCCGTTGCTGGCAACCGGTCTGGTGGGCGCTATTGGCCCGGCAAGCTTATTACTGTTGTCCGCCCTATTGCTGGCTTTGACTTTACCCTGCATTCATTTTTTGCTGCGCTGGCAAGCCGGACAAACCACCGACCATTCAGTCCGATTTGCTGGGGATCAGCCCGTGGCGGGTGGTGTCTTGTCCGGTTTGGGCTTGCTGTTGCGCAGTCCTTACCTGTTGGGTATTAGTGGCTTTATTTTGCTGGCCAGTGCCAACGGCACGTTTTTGTATTTGCTGCAGGCCGATTTTGTGGCCAACACGTTTACTGACAAAACCCAGCAGACTCAAGTCTTCGGTGCGATAGACAGCGTGGTGAACGGCTTGTCGATTCTAGTGCAGCTGATCTTCACCCGCCGCATTATCGCCACGCTGGGTGCGGCCTGGACACTGGCGAGTATTCCCATCGTCATGGCACTCGGCTTTGCCGCATTTGGCTGGAACCCGAGTTTGCCCTTGTTGCTGGTATTGATGATTTTACGCCGGGTCGGGGATTACGCCATTCTGCGGCCAGCACGCGAAATGCTGTTCGCGCCACTGGATCGGGTCACCAAATACAAGGCCAAAAACATCATCGATACCGTCGTTTTTCGCGGGGGTGATGCCCTGACCAGTTGGCTATATGCGCCATTCGGCGCCTTAGGCATAGGCTTGATCGCCGCTGTTATTGCCAGCGCTTGGGCGGGTTTGGGATTCGTTTTGGGCCGACGACATCAACAGACACAACGTTGAAAAACGCACGATTTACGCTGGTTCCTGAATGGCAGTCAAACCCTAGATTTGTGCATGCCTTCATTGGCGCAGCAGGAAATCGATGGCGAAAACCGGATTTTCCCGGCACGGGAGCGAGGATGCTGGAGGACTAGGTTAGCTCGGTGGCTTCTGTCGGGCTCTTCAAGGCTAAGAGCCTAAGTGTAGCCAATCGGACCAATATCTAAAAATTAAATATAGATATGCAATTTAATCATTATTAAGCCCGGCGATTGCGCTGGCATAATGCGGTCCCTTATCGAATATTCTGAAGCTTCAGGTGATTGTCTATGAATTTAATGTATACGGCTTCCGGATTTGTCGTGGGTATGCTGGTGGGGATTACCGGAGTGGGTGGCGGCTCCTTGATGACCCCCCTGCTGGTTTTTCTATTTGGGTTTAAACCAGCCGTGGCGGTGGGCACCGATTTACTCTATGCGTCGATTACGAAAACCGCCGGCGTGTTTGTTCATCACGGTAAGCATGGCTCAGTGGACTGGAAAATCGTCTGTTGGTTGGCCTTGGGTAGTTTGCCTTTCGCGGGTATAACTTTGTATGTGCTGAAAAATCTGATGGCAGTCGGCAAGGAAGTTACCGGCGCAATTACCTTTACTTTGGGTGTGGCGTTGTTACTGACGGCTCTGGCTTTGTTGGTACGCAGTATTCTGTTGCGTAAAGCCGCCAAGACTCCGGCGATCGATGACGAGCATAGTAATCAGGAAAATAGCGGTCGATTCTCGCCGCGCTGGGAAAAAGTCGCCACCGTGTTTACCGGCGCTGTGCTCGGGGTGTTAGTTACTCTTTCCTCTGTTGGTGCCGGAGCTTTAGGAACTGTGGCTTTGTTATTTCTATATCCGAGAATGACCACGTTGAAAATTGTTGGCACCGATTTGGCGCATGCGATACCGTTAACCGCAGTCGCAGGTTTGGGGCATTTGAGCTTGGGTAATTTCGATCTGGATTTGTTGATCAGCTTACTGCTGGGGTCGGTGCCGGGAATCTGGATCGGCAGTCATTTAAGCGCCAAGATTCCGGAACATTTCTTACGGCCGGTATTGGCCACTTTGTTGCTGGTAATAGGCGTGAAGTTTGTATTGCAGTAAAGCAGCTACGTAAATGCGGGGAATTGAAAATGCCGTTCTCGTTGAAAGACGAGAACGGCTTTTTTGTGGGACTATTTCGGTGCGCGTTTACGTTCGTTTTCAGTTAACAGGATTTTACGTAGACGAATGGATTTAGGTGTTACTTCGACTAGCTCATCATCGCTGATAAACTCCAAAGCTTGTTCCAAGGTCATTTTTTGAATTTTGGCACAGGTCAAGCTGTCGTCAGTGCCCGCGGCACGAATGTTGGTCAAAGGCTTGGGCTTGGTTGGATTAACCACTAAATCACTACTACGTGAATGGATGCCGACTAATTGCCCCTCGTAGATTTCATCACCATTAACCACCAACAACTCACCACGCGCTTGCAGCGGATACAGCGAATAATCGACCGCTTTACCTTTAGCCATCGAAATCAACACGCCACGCACGCGACTACCAACCGCACCTTCTTTCACGGGGCCATAATGGTCGAAGACGTGATAGAACAAGCCGGAGCCTGAGGTTGCGGTCAGGAACTCGGTTTGGAACCCCAATAAGCCACGAGATGGCACCACATATTCCAAGCGAATACGGCCTTTGCCATCGGGCACCATGTCTTTTAGGTCGCCTTTCCGCTCGCCCAATTTCTCCATGATGGTGCCTTGATGTTGTTCTTCTACTTCAATCGTGACGTTTTCAAACGGCTCCGATTTAACGCCATCAATTTCGCGAATGATAACTTGCGGACGCGATACGCCCAACTCAAAGCCTTCGCGACGCATGTTTTCGATCAAGACCGATAAATGCAACTCGCCGCGACCCGATACTTTAAATTTGTCTGGATCATCGGTGGTTTCAACGCGCAGAGCGACGTTGTGCTGCAATTCTTTTTGTAAACGATCATAAATTTGGCGGGTGGTAATGAATTTACCTTCTCTGCCGGCAAACGGTGAGTTATTAACCTGGAAGGTCATGCTCACGGTTGGCTCATCTACGGATAGCGGCGGCAAGGCAACTACGTTATTAGGGTCGCACAAGGTTTCCGAGATTTTCAGGTTTTCAATACCGCAGAAAGCAATGATGTCGCCCGCTTGCGCGCTTTCCACTTCAACGCGTTCCAAGCCATGGAAGCCGTACAGTTTAAGCATCCGACCGCTACGATTTTTACCTTCGTTGTCCACGATGGTTAACGGCATATTGCGCGTTACTTTGCCGTGTTGAATGCGACCGATACCGATAACGCCGACATAAGAGTTGTAATCCAGGCTGATAACCTGCATTTGGAAAGGTGCATCGACCTCAACCGGCGGCGGCGCTACTTTATCAACAATGGTTTGAAACAACGGCGTCATATCGCCACCGGATACATCGGCTTCCAGGCCGGCAAAACCGTTTAACGCCGACGCATACACAATCGGGAAGTCCAATTGCTCATCGGTTGCGCCCAAGTTATCGAACAAATCAAAGGTTTGATCGACCACCCAATCAGGACGGGCACCAGGGCGATCCACTTTGTTAATCACGACGATGGGCTTTAAACCCAAGGCAAACGCTTTTTTGGTGACGAAACGGGTTTGTGGCATAGGGCCGTCGACCGCGTCGACCAACAATAAAACAGAATCCACCATCGATAAGACCCGTTCGACTTCGCCACCGAAATCAGCGTGGCCTGGGGTGTCGACAATGTTGATGTGATAGCCGTTCCAGTCAATCGCGGTGTTTTTTGCCAAGATGGTAATGCCACGTTCTTTTTCCAGCGCGTTGGAGTCCATCACCCGTTCGTCGACTTTGGTGTGCGCGTCGAAGGTGCCGGATTGCTGTAAAAGTTGATCCACTAGCGTAGTTTTGCCGTGGTCGACGTGGGCGATGATCGCGATGTTTCTAAGTTTTTCTATCACAATGATTTACTAGATGATTTTTAAGGAACAGATAGGCTGGACGGTTAAGCCGACCAACAAGATTTAGTTTTGGTTTGTGCGGTGGCGCGCACCGATTGGCTGAGTGGTCAGCTTTGTTGCCAAGGCAAGCCATGAAAACGCCAACCGCCAGTATTGCCGCGATGCTTGTTTTCATCCAGCGGGCCTTCGAAGCCTTCCAGAATGTTGATCAGATGCTCGTAGCCCGCCGCTTCCAGGGCTTTGGCAGCGTCTACAGAACGTTGTCCGCTGCGGCACAGCAGCAGAATCGGCGCGGCTTTATCCGGGGCATGCTGCTGCACTTGGTCTACGAAACCCGTGTTCAATTGCATGCCGGGAAATTCTTTCCAGGCCACATGAATCGCTTGCGGCGGGTGACCTACAAAGCCGTGTTCGATAGCTGTCCTGACATCGATTAGGATCGCTGCCGGATTAGTTTGTAACACCGCCCAAGATTGTTTGGGGTCGAGATTTTCTATCATTAAGTTACCGCTTTATTTTTGCCCGATAAAACAGGCTTCGTTTCTATTGCCTAACCGCACGTCGCCGAGTCTTGAGTGTTCTTGGTAAAAAACCACATTTAGAGGGCTAAACAGCCGCAATAACTCATTGTGTTCCAGAAGATAGTCGGAATTACTGGGGCCTTGTTGGTCAAGTTTATGGCGGGTAAATGTCTGATAAAACAGCAGGCCGCCTGGTTTCAAGGCTGCCATTATCGCATTACACAGGGCTCGGTCAAGAAAACGACAGATGACAATTACATCATATGCCTCTTGCGCAAGCGTTTCCGCGCTGATACGGCATTGCTGAGCGGCAATAAAAAGGCCTTTTTCGATAGCCTGGTTTTGTAACATTTGCAAAGCGACTGCTGAAATATCCCAAGCATCCACATCAAGGCCGAACTCGGCCAAAAGTAAGGCGTTAGCGCCCAGACCACAGGCTAAATCCAGTGCTTTGCCGCGCTTGGGTAGCAAGTATTGATGTTGGCTTAGCACCTCGGCAGGGCGTATCGGAGCCCCGGCGCTTCGATAGATTGCATTCCACTTGTCTTGCAAATCGGTCATGGATTCATGCCGATCCGATGCGGTAACCAGGCTTGAATAAACTCCAAAAACGAACGCACCTTGGCAGACAAATATTTGCGATGCGGGTAAACCGCATAAATTTCCAGCGGCGAAATACCGTATTGTTCCATGACCACTTGCAGGCGACCTTGCTCGATGTCGCGACCCACAATATAGCGGGGTAACATGATAAGACCCAAACCATTCACTGCCGCGTTGCGGATCGGGTCAGCCATATTCGCCTGCATTCTGCCAGTGACGGTGACAGTGCGCTCACCGAGTATGCCCTTGAAGCGCCATTTATTGCGTGGCGGAATGGCCCAATTGATCAGGCAGCTGTGGTCTTCCAAATCTTCGGGATCTTGGGGGATACCATGCACTTTTAAATATTCCGGAGAGGCGCATACCACTAGAGATGAACTTGCCAACTTGCGAGCAACCAAACTGGTGTCATTCAGTTGTCCCAAATATATCGCCAAGTCGACACCCTCATCGATTAAATCGACTTGTCCGCCCTTCAACACCATCTCAACCGACAAATCGGGGTAGTTTTTTAGATATTCGGTTAAGCCCGGTGAAATATGACTGGCACCGATCACCGGCGGCGCTAGAATTTTCAGGGTGCCGCGCGGCTCTGTTTGCAGATGCGTGATTGCCGATTCCATCTCTGCCACGTCCAATAGAACCTGTTGGCATCGCTCCAAATAGGCTTCGCCAGCTTCGGTTAGGCTTAAGCTGCGGGTGGTCCGATTGAACAAGCGGGTGTTCAATTCGCTTTCTAACTGCATGATATGTTTGGTCGCCATGGCCCTGGAAATATCGAGATCCTTCGCGGCCCCGGCGAAGCTGCCGGCTTTGGCGACGCGGACAAAAACATTCATACTGGTTAACTTATCCATGTAATCTCCTGAATAGTAAAAACTTACCAAGTAGCGTTGACATTTTAATTGTTTCTCAATTGTATACAATTTATTTAATAAATACCGAATTGTAAACTTTTTTCTATCCTGTATAGTGCCCACCAACTGATGATCAAACGCATGAAATTTTGTCAAGCACGAGATTTCAAAACAGAGTATCAGAGCACAATGAACGAGTTAAAAAAGGGACATTAACCGGTGCGGCCTTTGCCACCGACACTAGGGCCTTTATTTCACGTTTGTTCGTAACCTCCACTGTGTTGTTCGTTGCCGCGCCCTTGTTGAGCAATAAATCAACCAAGGCCCAGCCGAATAGCTGATCCAAGAATTTGTAACTACCTCCTGGTGTTGTAATAACGAGCGGAACCTCCTTCTAAGCACTCCGCTGGTTTTTTGCCTCCCTCTGCGCAAGCATTGGGAGGCTTTTTTTTGCCAATAGATTTTTTTGGGCTGTTTCGGCAACGTGCTATGATTTCGCAGCCTCTAATCCACACAAAACCTAATGAGCGACGTTCTACAGCAATTAGCCCTGGTGCTTGAGCAGCGTAAGCTGCAAACCGCCGATCAGTCCTATGTGGCAAGTTTATACGCCAAAGGACTGGACCATATTTTGAAAAAAATCGGTGAGGAGGCTACTGAAACAGTGATTGCCGCCAAAGATGGCGACAAAGATAAAATAGTATACGAAACTGCTGATCTTTGGTTTCACTGCATGGTTATGTTGGCACATCAGGAACTCGGGCCGGAACATGTTATCAATGAGTTGCAAAGACGCTTCGGATTGTCGGGTTTACAGGAAAAAGCGCAGCGCGATATTTCCTGATGGTTAAATTAAGGAGTCAAAAATGGGTTTAAGTATTCCTCATCTATTAGTAGTGTTAGTTATCGTGGTGTTGGTGTTCGGCACCAAACGCCTTAAAAATGTTGGCGCAGACCTCGGAGAGGCGATCAGGGGATTTCGTTCAGCCGTTAAGGAAGGCGGCGCAGACAAAGCTATCGCCAGCAAGGAAGAGGAGCCGCTGGAAGGCGAGGTCAGCAGCAAAGAAAAAGATCAGGCTTAGTCCGCAACATGTTCGACGTAGGCTTTTCAGAATTGTTGATGGTTGGACTGGTGGCGCTGCTGGTACTGGGCCCGGAAAAACTGCCGAAGGCTGCCCGATTGGCGGGTTTCTGGGTTGGAAAAGCCCGTACTGTATTAGCCACTACGAAGGCGGAAATTAAGCAGGAACTGCATGCGGAAGAAATGCGTCAGTTGATCCAACAGCAAAGCATAGCCGGAGAATTGGAAAAAATTGTCCAGGACACCCGCTCGGCCCTTGATGATATTAACACCAATGTTCAGGCTGCCGCCGAAATCAATCAGGACGATGACAAAACAAGCACCGCAGGATAACGAGCAGTCTTTTTTTAGTCATTTGGTGGAACTGCGCGACCGCCTGCTAAAGGTGGTCTTATGCGTGTTGCTGGTGTTTGTTGGTACCGCCAGCTACGCCAACGAGATATATGCTTATCTGGCAGAACCGCTATTGCAGCACATGCCGAAAAACAGCACGATGATCGCAATTGATGTGGCGTCGCCATTTTTTACGCCGTTCAAACTCGCATTCGTAGTCGCGGTGTTCGTTTCTGTTCCCTTCATTCTTTACCAGTTCTGGGGCTTTGTGGCTCCGGGACTGTATCGTCACGAAAAGCTGATGGTGGCGCCATTATTATTGGCTAGTACGCTGTTGTTTTATAGCGGCGCGGCGTTCGCCTATTTCCTGGTATTCCCGTTGGTGTTTGGCTACCTCACCTCGGCAGCGCCTGCCGGTGTGGCGGTGATGACAGACATCGCCACTTATCTGGATTTTGTGTTGGCAATGTTTTTTGCCTTCGGTTTATCGTTTGAAATTCCGATATTCACTATCGTCTTGGTCTGGACCGGGATTATCACGCCGGAAACGCTGTCCGAAAAAAGGCCGTATGTCATCGTCGGGGTATTTGTTATTGCGATGTTTCTAACGCCGCCCGACGCCTTGTCGCAAACCTTATTAGCAGTGCCAATGTGGTTGTTGTTCGAATCGGGCCTGCTGTTTTCACGACTATTCGTCACAAAGCGGTCTGCGGCAGAAGGTCGTGAATAGCATCGATGAGCGTTTCGCCAAGGTACGCGAACAGCTCCGTCAAGCAGAAATCGACGCGCAACGTCCGCGCAATAGTGTGCAACTTTTGGCCGTCAGCAAAACCAAGCCAGCTGCCGATATTGCCGCGGCCTACCGCTTGGGTCAGCGCCATTTCGGCGAAAATTATTTACAGGAAGCGCTGAAAAAACAGCAGGAACTGGCGGCTTTCAACATCAGCTGGCATTTCATCGGGCCAATTCAATCCAATAAAACCAAACCTATCGCTCAGCAATTTGCCTGGGTACACAGTGTTGATCGCTTGAAAATTGCTGAGCGCCTCAGTGAGCAACGTCCGGACTATTTGCCGCCGTTGAATATCTGTTTACAAGTCAACATCAGCGACGAAGGCAGCAAGTCCGGCATTGAGTTAGCCGATTTGCCGGGGCTGATCGAACAAGTTGGCAAACTGCCTAACTTGCGTTTGCGTGGGGTGATGGCGATTCCGGAGCCGCAACAGGATTATCATGCGCAATGCCTGCCGTATCGGCGGCTTTATCAAGCAGCGCGGCAGATTGATCGTGGCGATCTCGATACCTTTTCGTTCGGGATGAGTGGCGATTTGCAGGCAGCGGTTGCCGAAGGTTCAACGCTGGTGCGAATTGGCACCGCACTGTTCGGCGAGCGTCCTAGCCAATAATTTGTTTTTAATGGATAATGGCGGCTATTTTCCGATAAATCCCCATTTTTCAACGCGATGAAACAAAAGCTGGAAGCCCTTTTACAACAAGCCGTTACAGCCCTTAAAACTCAAGGTATTCTCGAAAACGATTTTATTGCGGAAATCAATTTAGAGCGCACCCGCGATGCGCAACACGGCGATTTTGCCACCAATCTGGCAATGTTGCTGGCTAAGCCGGCCAAACTTAGTCCTAGACAACTAGCCGAAAAAATCGTCGCGGCTGTGCCGAGCGATGCGATGGTCAGCAAAGTCGACATTGCCGGCCCCGGATTTATCAATTTCTTCATCAATCCTGACAATCAGTTTGAGATTGTCAAACACATACTCGATGCCGGAGCGGAGTTCGGTTTAAGCAAGATTGGTGCGGGCAAACGCGTACAAGTCGAATTCGTTTCCGCCAATCCCACCGGGCCGTTGCATGTCGGCCACGGCCGTGGTGCTGCATATGGTTCCGCTGTAGCGGATTTGCTGGCTGCCGCTGGATTTGAAGTCGAGCGCGAATACTATGTCAACGATGCTGGCCGGCAAATGGACATTCTCGCCACCAGCGTCTGGCTGCGTTATCTGGAAGCATGCGGCGAGGTTCTGCCTTTTCCAAGCAACGGTTATCGCGGGGAATATGTCCGAGACATTTCCGCAAACTTGCATAAAAAAGCCAGTGACGGATACCGTAAAGCAGCCGCGGTAGTAATGGCCGATTTACCGGCAGATGAACCCCAAGGTGGCGACAAGGAAAAACATATTGATGCGTTAATCGACCGAGCAAAAACCTTGCTCGGTGCGGCGTATAAAGAAGTATTCCAAGCGGGCCTGGACGAAATTTTGGCTGATATTAAGGATGACTTGGCCGAGTTTGGCGTCAGCTATCAGCAATGGTTTTCCGAAAGTTCGCTAATGGAAGATCATTCAGTGGCGCAAGCCTTGCAGCGTCTGGATGCCGCCGGCTACCTTTATCAGCAGGAAGGCGCCACCTGGTTTGCGTCCAGTCGGCTGGGCGACGAAAAAGACAGAGTAGTGGTGCGCGACAATGGCCAGACCACCTATTTTGCTTCCGATATCGCCTATCACATGAACAAACTGGATCGCGGCTTCGACCAGATCGTCAATATCTGGGGGGCCGACCACCACGGCTATATTCCAAGGGTGAAAGCAGCGATACAGGCCCTGGGTGCGGACGAATCTAAACTTAAAGTATTGTTGGTGCAATTTGCGATTTTGTATCGCGGCGACGAAAAAGTACAAATGTCGACCCGTTCTGGAGAATTTGTAACCTTGAGGCAGCTGCGCAATGAAGTGGGCAGGGATGCTTGCCGCTTTTTTTATGTCATGCGCAAATCCGAGCAACATATGGATTTTGATTTGAAACTGGCCACCTCTCGAACTAACGAAAACCCAGTTTATTACGTCCAATACGCCCATGCGAGGGTTTGCAGCGTGTTACGCCAACTCGACGAAAAAGGTCGACAACGCAATCCGCATTTGGGCATGGAAAATCTGAGATTGTTGACCGAGGAGCAGGAATCCGCGTTACTGACTACACTTTCGAAGTACCCGGAAACTTTGGAACGTGCCGCTGTGAATTACGAGCCTCATCAATTGATTCATTATTTAAGAGAGCTGGCCAATCAGTTCCACAGTTATTACAACGCACACCAGTTCCTGGTAGACGACGACAAGCTTTGTAACGCCCGCATCAATTTGATTTGCGCCGTAAAGCAGTTATTGGTCAATGGCCTATCCTTATTGAAGATCAATGCACCTGAAGCGATGTAATGGCCAGAGACTATAAGCACCGCGTTCAAAGCCCCAGCTACACTAACAGTCGCAGAAAGCCGAAAAAATCCTCGGTAGCACTGTGGCGCTGGCTACTGGTGTTAGCGCTGATTGTGGCATTTGGGGTATTTCTGAACATGATCCGCAAAATGGTGCCGGAATTAGTTGCCGGCAAACCGGAAGCGGAAAAACTGCAAATAGTGGAAAAGTTAAAGCAGGAATTGGTGGCCAAACCGCAAACTGAATCGATCGCTGAGCCTGAAAAGCCGGCAGAGCCTGTGGAACCAGAAGAGCCTCGTTACGATTTTTATACCATCTTGCCGCAGGCGGAAGTGGTAGTACCCGATTACGAAATTAAGACCAGGGTGCGCGAGCAGTTGGTCGGCAAAACCAAGGCTGCCAAATACATCATGCAAGCCGGTTCCTTCCGAGAAGCGCCAGAAGCCGAGCGACACAAGGCAAAGCTGGCATCGCTGGGCATCGAGTCCAGGGTTGAAAAGGCTAAAGTCGGCAATGTCATCTGGCACCGGGTTAAGGTCGGCCCTTACGATAATCCGGCCAGCGTTTCCACAATTAAGGAATTGCTGCAAAAAAACGGCATAGGCGTGATTGTTACTGAAAGCGGTCAATAAACGCTCAAGAAGTCCAGCGTTTGCTCTGGCGTCGTTAAAGCAATTCCCCAGCCCAATGCTGTGTGCGTTTAGGTAGTAAATTAGATTGACTCGCTTGCTGTTTTAAGCTCTGATAACTTACATAATTACGAGAGGAGAGGCCTTATGGTTAACAAAAAGACAATGGTGCTTATGCTGTTGGCGCTGATCATGTTGAGCGGTTGCAGCCGGGGGTTTCGGGCTAGCGAAGTCAAAGATGATGATTTAGTGGAGGTAAGCTACGAGGCCGTCGATCGGCTGATTCTCGATTTACGGGAGCCTCTGCCCAAGGGTAGTTTAGTGGTTATCAATTCGCTGGTTAATGTCGGTGAACTCGAGCAAACCCTGGCGTTTGGCCGGATAGTCTCCGACCAAATTTCCTCTGCCTTTCACCGTTCGGGTTACCGAGTGATGGGTATGGAATTGCCAACCGAGATATTCGCTAAAAACGAGGCGGGTATATTGCAACTGCCCGATAAAACCAAAGAAGCTTTAAACAATGTCGGGGCTAAAGCGGTTATCGTTGGTTCGTTTGCGCCGGGTTACAACAATGTTTATGTTTCATTGCGGGTTGTAGATGTCGCCAGCCAAAACGTGATTTCTTCCACCGACTACTCAGTCTCGATGGGCCCGGATGCTAAGGTTTTGGTTAGAAAGCCGCAACCACCGGCGCCAGTGCCACCCAAGCCCTAAGCTTCAAATCTCAAGCGGATTGCCCTTTGGTAGTCCGCTTATCGCTAAACTCTAACAGTCTGACGGCTTCTAATCTGTGATTAGAGAGCCCAGCCTAAACGGAAATCGAGCCTTACTCATACTTGCTCGTGAGCTAAATCCCGCCCCAAATATCCAGAAATAGCCTGCGGCGTATCGAAATTGCCGTAAGCCAAGAGTAATTTAGCGTAAGCTGCCTCAAACGAAATATTCCAGAGCATTTCCGCGCCCGCATTTAATAACTCTCGGGTTGAGGCATAAGCGGCTTCCGAATATAGTGCAGACGCCAGATACACTGGAATAGCCTGCCCTCTACAGCGTCTGAGGAATTCGACCAAACTGTATTGCTCCCCTGCGCCACTAGAGGCGCAAGCCGTTCCCGAATGGTAAAGATCGTGAAGCACTGCAGCGAAATTGTCCAGATGGTAAGCGGAATAATCCAGGCCTGGATAAGGCCTAATCAACAATATTCGTTTGGAAAAATTAGGCTGAAGGGTAATTGGCGAACGCGCGCTTAACTCAACATTTTGCTGGCACTGGAACCGCCCATTTTCGAAGTGCATCCAGGCCTTTGACTGGACGCTAATAAAATCGCTACTCAACGGCAGACAGGACGAAAGGCGACTGCCTAGATGAATCTGCATGACTTGGCCCGGATTTCGATAGGGCACAAACACCCCGGGTTGACCGAGTTGGCGGATAAACGCGACGGCACAGAGGAAGTTCGCCACGCCGTTGGCTTGAGGGTTATCCAGCGGCAAATCGCTGGAAACCAGCAGCAGCGGAATCGGTAGGCCATTGAAATACTGGCTCAACGCTGCAGCGCTAAAGGCCAAGCTGTCGGTACCATGGGTGACAATGATACCGTCGAATTGCTCCAGGTCCTCGGCTTCGATCGCGGCAATGATTTGCGTCCAGTGGCTGGGATGCAGGTTTTCGCTAAGAATCTGCAAGGGCTTCAAGCTTTTGAAACTTACAGAGTCCGGCTTAGGGTCTTGCTCCGCAAAGTGTTGCAATAGCTTGAAACCGGCGCTGCTGTTGGTATTAATGGTGTCGCCGGCAAGTTCGGAGCCTATAGTGCCGCCGGTAAACACCAGCAGGATGTTTTTCTTCATAAAGGATGGTTTCTAGTATGATATTTTGCTTACATAGCCCATCTTAAACACTCCGCATGAAAATATCACTGATCGTGGCGATGGCCAGCAATCGCGCTATCGGCCTCAACGGCAAAATGCCTTGGCATCTATCGGCTGACTTGAAACGCTTCAAGCAAATCACCATGGGCGCGCCGATATTGATGGGCCGTAAAACTTTTGAAGCCATCGGCAGGCCCTTGCCCGGAAGGGAGAACATCATTATCAGCCGGGACCCAAGTTATCAACAGCCTGGTTGCCGGGTGTTTGGCGACATCGATAGCGTGTTGCAATGCTATGCCGGTAGCCAGGAGTTGTTCGTGATTGGCGGGGCCACCTTATATGAAGCAATGCTGCCCTGCGCGGATTATTTGTATCTGACCGAGATCCATAAGATTTTCGCCGGTGATACCTTCTTTCCTAAAATCGATTCTGGTCAATGGCGAGACATTAGCCGCGAAGACATAAAAAACGACCAAACTGTTGATTTTACCTACAGTTTTATCAAACTCAGAAATACTCCAGCTTGCCCTAGCGCAAGCTAGAACTGGCTTGCTGTCCAGAATCGGGCATTTTTGTCATAAAACTGTCATATTTGCTTCATACTATTGTCACGCTAGGTTGGCAATATGAATCTTAAGTTTTAAACATATCGAGAAAATATATGAAAAATACATTCAAGCTGAAATCGCTGGTTTTAGGATTTGGTTTTGCGTCTGCGGCTTTGGTCAGCAGCAATGCAGTTGCGGTTCCCGCGACTTTGGATCCAGCTTTGCCCGAATATGCGGCGGCCAGCGGCGTGTCCGGCAACATCTCTAGTGTAGGGTCGGACACTTTGGCTAACCTGATGACTTTGTGGGCCGAAGAATTCGGCAAGATCTATCCCAACGTCAATATCCAGATTCAAGCAGCCGGCTCTTCGACCGCGCCGCCAGCTTTGACCGAGGGCACATCTAACCTGGGTCCGATGAGCCGGAAAATGAAAGACAATGAAATTGACGATTTCGAAAGCAAATACGGTTACAAGCCCACTGCAATTCCGGTGGCAATCGATGCCCTAGCGGTTTTCGTCAACAAGGACAACCCTGTTAAAGGCCTAAGTATTCCGCAAGTGGATGCAATCTTATCGTCAACCCGTAAATGCGGTTTTGCCACCGACATCACCACTTGGGGCCAAGCCGGTTTGACTGGTGGCTGGGCAAGCAAACCGATTCAATTGTATGGTCGTAACTCGGTTTCCGGTACTTACGGTTTCTTCAAAGACGAAGCGCTGTGCAAAGGTGACTTCAAAAGCAATGTCAACGAACAGCCTGGCTCCGCTTCGGTCGTGCAATCGGTTACTACCTCAGCAAACGGCATTGGCTATTCCGGTATAGGCTATTCCACTTCGGGGGTAAAAGCCGTGGCCTTGGCGCTAAAAGACGGTCAGCCGTTTGTAGAAGCCACTCCAGAGAACGCCACATCTGGCGCTTATCCGTTGTCGCGTTTTTTATATGTTTACGTCAACAAAAAACCTAATGAGCCGTTGGCACCCATGGAAAAAGAGTTTATAAAAATGGTGTTGTCTAAAACCGGCCAGCAAGTCGTGATCAAGGACGGCTACATTCCACTGCCAGCCAAGGCCGTCGAAAAAGCTCTAACCTTGATTGAGTAATTACATCAGCCACGGATGCCTGATGAAGGGACAACTCTGCATGGACGCAGCAAGGGATTGGCTGAAACAGACAATCTCATTACCTCCTCTCGCTAAGTAATAGCGGATGATCTTGTATAATACTAAGCCGATAACTCCTAAACAGTTATCGGCTTTTTTCTGTGAATGCGTTGCGATTGTCCGGCGCGGCTCTGTTAACCCACGATAACTTGTTATGACTGAAGCTCATCCTACTCCAGCGAAAACCACGCTGTTCCAAACAGCGACTAACGACCGTTACCAGCGTTGGCGGTTGGTAAAAGATAAGATGGTGGCGCGCGGCGTGGTAGCCGGTGGTTTGAGTATCATCCTAGCCGTGGTATTGATCTTTTTTTATCTCTTGTATGTGGTTTTTCCGATACTGCTGCCATCCCATGCGGAGGCGTTAGGTCGTTACGACGTGCCGGAACAGGCCCTGGGCAATACGGTTTTTCTGTCGATGGAAGAACAGAATGAAGTGGCCGTGCGGTTCACCGACACCGGCAAAGCAATATTTTTTAGCGTTAGTACTGGTCAGCTTATTCGCGCGGAAGCATTAGCAATTCCCGAACAAGTGCAAATTACGAGCTATGCTCACGGCGGCGTGGATAAAGGGGTAATCGCTTTTGGTTTGTCAGACGGCCGTGCCGTCGTCGTTAAACACGATTACAAACTATCTTATCCCAACGGCAAGCGGGTAATTACCCCTACCATCCAATATCCGCTGGGCGCTGAACCGCTGGTGGTAGACAAGCAAGGACAGGCGTTAACCAATCTAGCGGTAAAATTGGGCGACAAAAACAGTAGCTTGCTGGCAAAAACCGCTGATAACCGAATGGTGTTGAGCAGTCTGAGTAAAAAGGAATCGTTGTTTGACGACGAAGCCAATTGGGAAGCCACGGATTCGGTGGTGGAGATGGCTGCGGATCAAGTCGATTTCATTTTGCTGGATAAAGAGCTACGCAATCTTTATCTGGCCAGTCGCTCCGGGGATTTAACCGTGGTCGATATTACCGATAAGAGCAAACCCGAAATCAAACACAAATTGAATGTGCTGAACCAAGGCGTGCAAATCAGCAGCATGGAGTTTTTGAATGGCGATATTTCCCTGCTGATAGGCGATAGCAGCGGGATCATGGCGCAATGGTCTATGGTCCGTGATCAGCAAAACCATTTCAGCATTGAAAAACTGCGTGCGTTTAAGGTATCCGATGCGCCGATCATTACTATAAATCCAGAACAGCGCCGCAAAGGCATGCTCGCAGCCGACGCCAACGGCGAGATAGGTATCTATAGTTCTACCGCCGAACGGGAACTGATCAAGGAGAAAATCGCTGGCGGTAAGCCTGTTTCTGTCACCTTGTCACCGCGCGCCAACGCCCTGCTATTGCAGTCCGAAGATGGCAAAATCAATCATTGGACTATTGAAAACGAACATCCGGAAGTATCTTGGAGTTCGTTATGGAACAAGGTATGGTACGAAAGTTATCCAAAACCCGATTACATTTGGCAGTCCTCGGCGGCTAGCAACGATTTCGAGCCGAAAATGAGCCTGACACCGCTGGTGTTCGGCACCTTAAAAGCCTCGTTTTATTCGATGTTGATGGGCGTACCTCTGGCTTTGTTCGGCGCAATTTATACCGGTTACTTCATGGCGCCCAGCGTGCGCCAGTATGTAAAGCCCGGCGTGGAAATCATGGGCGCATTGCCGACAGTGATTTTGGGCTTTTTGGCCGGCTTGTGGCTGGCACCGTTCGTGGAGGCCCATCTCGCCGGGATTTTTGCGTTACTGATGATCGTGCCGCTGTCCGTGATGGTTTTTGCCTACTTTTGGCAATATCTGCCAGAAAAAGCCCGGCATAAAATCCCCGACGGTTGGGATGCAGTGGTGCTGATCCCGGTGGTAATCTTCGGTGCTTGGCTGTCGTTTCAGCTAAGCCCGTTGATCGAAGCATTGTGTTTTAACGGCGATTTGCGGACCTGGATGCGTGAGGAATTTGGCATAGGTTACGATCAGCGCAACACCCTGGTGGTCGGTTTAGCGATGGGTTTTGCGGTGATTCCGATGATTTTCTCCATTGCCGAAGACGCGATTTTCAGTGTGCCCAAACATTTAACCACCGGCTCACTGGCGCTGGGTGCCACGCCCTGGCAGACCATGACCAAAGTGGTGTTGCTGACCGCCAGCCCCGGCATTTTCTCGGCGATCATGATCGGTTTCGGGCGCGCGGTTGGGGAAACCATGATCGTGTTGATGGCTACAGGCAATACCGCTGTGATGGATTTGAGTATATTCCAGGGTCTGCGCACACTATCCGCCAACATCGCGGTCGAAATGCCTGAATCGGAGGTAAACAGTACTCACTACCGCGTATTATTCCTCGCGGCCCTCGTGCTGTTCATGTTTACTTTCGTAGTCAACACCTTGGCCGAAATTATTCGCCAGAATCTAAGACAAAAATACAGCTCATTATGATTAAAGCATGGTTTAAGAGCGGTTCGCCCTGGATATGGATGACCGCTGGCGCGGTCAGTTTGAATCTTATATTGGTGGTAGGCTTGCTGCTGCTGATTGCGGTGAGGGGCTTGGGGCATTTTTGGCCGGCCGACATCATCGAATATCGTTATCAAGACCGCGATGGCCCGGAAAGTTCTATTATCGGCGAAGCCGTGGCAACGTCGTTATTACCCGCCGCGCAAGCCAGATCCGCCGGGCATGAGCTGTTAAATAATGGTGAATACTTGGTACAGCACCTGGTAAAGACCGGTAATCGGGATATTCTCGGTAGCGATTTTCGCTGGATCCAAGAACAATACATCCACAGCCAAGCCACCCCAGACGATTTGATCATGGTCGAACGTCGAGAATGGGGTAATTTTTATGGTCGTTTACTGGCAGTTAAGGAAGACGGCGTGGTAATCGCTCAAGGTGAGCAAGCTTGGCCAGTCGCCCAACAGAAGCTGGCGATAGTGCTGGACCAACACGACGAAATCGATAGCTTGCAGGATCACGAAGTCGGCGCGATCAACTATGACTTGGAACGTTTGCGTTTGAAGCAACGCGGCCTGGAGCTGAAAAATGCCTGGAACGATGCGGCTAAGCAGGATTTTGCCGCGCAAAAGCAGATTTATGAGAAGCAATACCAAGTCATTCAGCAAAAAATAGGCAAGTTGAGTAAGGAGAGCAAGCGCTACAGCCTGGTGGTCGCTGAAGCCGGGCAAAAGGAAATCAGCCTGCCCTTGCATCGAGTGGTCAATATGACCCGTCCCAATACCATGAGCGTGCTGGATAAATGCATCGAGTATGTGGTGAATTTCGCGACGTTTGTTTCTGACGAACCGCGTGAAGCCAATACCGAAGGCGGTATCTTTCCCGCTATATTCGGCACAGTGTTAATGGTATTGTTGATGGCTGTCGTCGTTACGCCTTTCGGGGTAATAGCCGCGGTGTATTTGCGCGAATATGCCAAACAGGGCTTTATTACCCGCGTGATCAGAATCGCTGTGAATAACTTGGCCGGCGTCCCCTCCATCGTTTACGGTGTTTTTGGCTTGGGCTTTTTCGTGTATATCATCGGTGGCAATATTGACCGATTGTTTTTCCCGGAAGCCGCGCCAGCCCCGGTTTTCGGTACCCCCGGCTTGCTTTGGGCCTCGCTGACGCTGGCTCTGATGACCTTGCCGGTGGTGATCGTCGCCACCGAAGAAGGTTTATCGCGGATTCCTAAATCGATTCGGGAAGGCAGCTTGGCGCTAGGTGCCACTAAAGCCGAAACCCTATGGCGCACGGTATTACCGATGGCCAGTCCAGCGATAATGACCGGTCTGATTTTGGCGGTGGCACGCGCCGCCGGCGAAGTAGCGCCCTTGATGTTGGTGGGTGTAGTGAAATTGGCGCCGACCTTGCCTTTGGATGGTAATTTCCCTTATTTGCATCTGGATAGAAAATTTATGCATTTAGGGTTTCATATATACGACGTCGGCTTTCAGAGTCCTAATGTCGAAGCCGCTAGACCCTTAGTTTACGCAACGTCTCTTCTACTGGTGATGGTTATTATCGGTCTGAATATGTTCGCTATTTCCATACGCAACAATTTGCGGGAAAAATACCGCGCCCTAGAAAGTTAAATTCGCTTATCCATCCGCATGACCGGACCCTATACCATGACAACAGCTCAAAAGAATACCCACGCCATTGACATTAGCGCGTTGAAAAGGGACGACAGAAAAAGCGCTGAACAGTTGGAAACCTGTATTAAAGTTGAAAATCTCGACCTGTTCTACGGCCAGAAACAGGCTTTGCATGCCGTGAATATGGAAATGCCGCATAAGAAGGTGACCGCTTATATTGGTCCCAGCGGCTGCGGCAAATCGACACTGCTGCGCTGTATCAACCGGATGAACGATCTGGTTGACGGCGTAACTATAAAAGGCAAAATTCTGCTGGATGGAGAGGATATTTACGATAAATCGGTGAATGTCGCGGCTCTGCGCCGGCGAGTGGGCATGGTGTTTCAAAAACCCAATCCGTTTCCGAAAACCATTTACGAAAACGTGGCCTACGGCTTGCGAATCCAAGGCATCAACGATCGGCGTATTCTCGATGAAGTGGTCGAAAAGTCTTTACGCGGCGCAGCCCTATGGGATGAGATGAAAGACCGTCTTAACGACAATGCCCTTGGGATGTCCGGCGGTCAGCAGCAAAGGCTGGTAATTGCCCGGGCGATTGCCATCGAGCCGGAAGTAATCCTGCTGGATGAGCCAGCTTCCGCGCTTGACCCGATTTCGACCTTGAAAATCGAAGAGCTCATCAATGAGTTGAAAGAAAAATATACGATAGTGATCGTCACCCACAATATGCAACAGGCGGCGCGGGTATCCGACTTCACCGCTTTTATGTATATGGGCGAATTAATCGAATTTGGTGAAACCAGCGAGTTGTTTACCAATCCGGCGAAAAAACAAACTGAAGATTACATTACCGGCAGGTACGGCTAGGAGGTAGACAATGGATAACAGCAAAATCAAACAGCACATTTCCCGTCAATTTAACGAGGAGATGGAAGACATTCGCAATAAGGTGCTGACTATGGGCGGCCTGGTTGAGCAGCAAGTCGATTTGGCGACCAAGGCTTTCATGGGTAACGACATGGAAAATGCCGAAAAAGTGGTGCAGCAAGACCAGTATGTCAATGAAATGGAAAAAGACATCGACCACGAGTGCACCGAAATCATGGCCAAGCGCCAGCCTGCGGCTTTTGATTTAAGGATGTTGATCGCCACGATAAAAATTATCACCGACTTGGAGCGGATAGGCGACGAAGCCGCACGTATCGCCAAAATGACCATGCGCTTGGAAGGCACCGATTTTTATCAAGACAAGTATTACGAAATTGAACATCTGCTGAATTTGGTCAAGGACATGCTGAACGGCGCGTTGGATGCCTATGCCAGAAACGATGTCGAGGAAGTAATTGCCATCACCGAACAAGATACTAAGGTAGACCGAGAATACACCAGCATCACCCGGCAATTGATTACGCAGATGATGGAAAATCCGCGAAACATTACCCGCGCCTTGGATATGCTGTGGGCCGCTCGCGCGCTGGAACGAATCGGCGATCACGCCTGTAATGTCTGCGAGCAAGTGATCTACATGGTTAAAGGCAAGGATGTGCGTCACCTTAGTCGCGAAGAGCTGGAGCGTACGATTAACTCGGTTCGTTAGTGGGTATGGCTGCTGGCGTTAGGATAGCGCTAAATTCGCCGCCCAATACCAAAATCCTCTGTCTGCAACCAGGCGCATCGATAGCGTCAATTGTACCGAGCGATGTAAGAGGAATAGCCTTAGCGAGGTTGATGGCGGTTAACAATCTCGTTATTCGATTAGCCGTGCGCTGCGCAACAATTTGGAACTAATCGCTAGACCGGTTCGCGTCACATTTTTTAGCTGGATAACCGGTTGAATACGCGAGCCATCGTTAGCTAGACGAATCATACCGCCACGGTGCTCGAAATCGGCAATATCGCTGACAGTCAGTACCGGAGATTGCCTGACAAATTCCAGAGTTGCCGCGAGAATTCTTTCCTGTTGCGCTGGTATGAATATCACCTGGCAATCGTGCAGTTGTTCGGGTATCGGATCGATAATCAGCTGAATCGGTAATTCGTTAACCCGCTCGCCCTCGATCAGCTTGGCCAGCACGCCGGTTACCGGTGAATTGGCGTAACTGCAAAACAGAAACGCCTGAGTGGTCGTCGGCCAGGTAACGAAGTAGGCAAAGTTATATAAATAGGCTGCTTTAAGTTCCGTCTCGTTAAAGCGCGGCTCGTCTGCTCTAGCCATTTGTAGCGACAGCAAACAGCCCAACCACATCAATACCCCTCGCCACGCTACTGCAACGGTGAGCGCCACGACTGCCGATAGGCCCCGGTATAGCATCTAGTAGCGCACCGTGGCTTTAAGGTAATAATTTCGCTCGATTTCGCTACTGATCACCGCATTGTCTAGATTTGGGCTGAACTCCAGGTGTCGGTCGTCCAACAAGTTCTGCGCACCGACAGCCAGTTCGAAATGCAGATTTGGCTGCCAACCCAAGCGTAAATCCAGACGATGATAGGCCGGTACTTGATTGATCAGGCGATCGGTGTAATACCAATGCGCATCGAATTCCAATTGGTACGGCAGATTGAAATAGGAGCCGAGGTTGAAACGGTTGCGGGCGCTATTGCCTTCAGCCACTGTAGCGGCACTATCCAGGCTGCCGTCGCGCTGATGCAGAGCCACCGCAAACAAGCTGTAACTACCTTGCACCCGCCAGCGCTCGGAAACCCGCCAATTCAGTGCGGTCTCCCAGCCGTAGGCTTCGCCATTGGCTTTGTTGGCAATCAAAAACGGGATAGTAACGCTTTGGCTATTTACGAGCGGTGTTTGCGGTTCGGTGGTGCTCAGCCGATCGTAATCGCTGTAAAACAACGTGGTATCCAGGTTAAACACATCACTGGGGAAAAATCGGTAACCCAATTCATAGCTAACCGCGCTTTCCGAGTCGAAATTATCGTCCCCCAATACGTTTGCAGTGGTATTCGGCCCTAGTTTGAACAATACATTCACGTCGTGATCGACTCGTGCGGGCACCCTAACCGCTCGTGAAACAGCGCCCCATAGGCTGTGCTGCCGATGTGGCAGCCACAATACCCTAGCGGAAGGCTGGATCTCAAAGCCGGTAAAGTCGTTGTGCTCGACTTTACTGCCGTATATCAAGCGCAATTCGTCTGCAAGCAATCGCCATTCGTCCTGGGCGAACACGTTGAACAAATGCACATCGCGTTGGGCGGGATCGAAACGCAACAAAACCTGTTTTTGCTCAAGTTGATCGCTGTTGAACCGATAACCGGCACCCCAAGTCACGTTGTGAGCTCGCCAACTGAAATCATGCTGTAGATCCAGGTCGAAGGTGCTGCGTCTATAGTCCAATAGGCTATTGTTGCGGACGGCATGATCGACGTAACTGCGGATTTGTAGGCGGCTATCGTCTTCCAGGGTTTGCAGCCAGCGTAACAGCAGGTTGCCGCCATATTTTTTGGTGTTGTCGGTGCTAATCGGCGTTAACGGGTCGAGGCTATTTATCGATTGCTGCATCTCGCCATTGAAATAGTCGCCCTGCACGATCAGGTTTTTGCGAGCATTCGGCGTCCAATCGCTGCGAAAACCGGCGCGGCCCATGTCCAGGCTGTCATTGGCTTTTTCGCCGTTGCCGAAATGAAAATCCTCGCGATGATTGTATTTACCGTAGACTCGATAATTTAAATCCGGACTGAGTTGACCGCCATAACGAAAGGTGCCAAATCCGGGTTCTTCCTTGCTGGTGCCGCCTGACAGCAATACGCCTTGTGATTCCTGAGCGGAACGCGTGACGATATTGATAACACCGTTGACAGCGTTAGAGCCCCAAAGCGTTGCGCCTGGACCGCGAATTACCTCGATGCGCTCTATATCTTCCAGCGGGTAGTCCTGCTCGTTCCAGTAAACGCCGGAGTTCAGCGGATCGTAAACGGTACGACCGTCCAGCATCACCAATAGTTTGTTGGCAAAAATGCCGTTAAAGCCGCGGCTGCTGATCGCCCATTGATTGGCGTCCGCCCGCGCGACCTCCAAGCCGGGCACTTTGCGCAACATTTCCGGTATTGATTGCATGCCGGAACGCCTGATTTCCTCGTGACTGATAACAAATACTGCCGACGGGGTTTCGCTGATAGGTTGTTGGTTTTTTGAGGCGATAGAGACGGTCGTCGCGCTCAACTCCTGCAGAGATAAGGCTTTTAGCTGGGATAGGGTATCATCCGCCCCGACAGGGGCTGTTGCCCAGGCAATACAGAAAAGCGCTACGCGCTGAGTTTTGCTCGCCGATTTTAACGTTTTTGCCATAATTTCCGTCATTTACGCCTGAATTAAGCACGCGTTCATTGTAGACGGCGGCGGTTAAATAGTAAAAACCGCCCATTTCGGCGGGTGTGTAACGGAGATCTACTTGATGGCGCGGATTAGCTTGATCATGTCGCTACTGGCGGGATCAACAAATATTTTCTGGAACGGGCAGGCCTGAACGCTCTTTAGGGTTTGTCGATTGATATTGGCGCCCAAGGTATTCACAACCAGCGGATTGAACAAATTCATCAAGAACGCGAGGGTTTTATTGGCGCTTAGTACATGCTCCAGCAACAGCACTTGCCCACCGGGTTTGCATACCCGATAGAGTTCCTTCAAACCTTTCCTGGGTTTCGGCACCGAACAGAACACAAAGCTGGCAACAACCGTGTCGAAACTGTTGTCGGCATAATCAAGAGCCTGGACATCCATCAACGTCAGATCCATGACTATGTGTTTGCGCTGCTGTTTACGCCGAGCCATTTCAAGCATTTTCGGGCTGAAGTCGATACCGGTTATCCTGGCATCATCAGGGTAGAACGGGAAATTTTTCCCCGTTCCCACCCCGACCTCCAAAACGTGGGCACCACTGGCCTGTGACCAGAGCTTTTTCCGCAAACGGCGAAACAGCAAACCCTCCAAAAAGCCTTCCAATCCATCGAAATATGGCGCCAGTCTATCGTAGCGCTGCCTGACTTTAGCAGTGTCCGCCCTCATGCCGGCTTATTCCCCAAATTGCTGAATGCCGTCCAGAAACCACCGGGTTTGTTTGCTGTTTATGGGTTTAACAAAATGCCATATCTCTTTGATGGGTGCAGCTTTAGCGCCGTCTTCGCTGATCACCGCCTCGAACATCACCACCGCTTCCAGCTCCGAACCGACTTCTCGCACATCCAGCAATTCCGCGTCGACTTTCAACACTTCGGTTTTGTTACTAACACCGGATGCTTGTAATTGATCCTGAATTTCCGCAAATACCTTGTCGGTGGTTAAACCACGAATTTCCGCCAGGTCGCGGGCATCCCACGCTGCTTGTAAGTGACGGTATGCGCTTTCGGCACCGCTTAAAAAGGCCCGCTGATCGAATCCAGCAGGTAGCGTGTTCGCATCGAAACTAGCGGGCTGTTGATAATCATTGTGGTTTGAGCCGGCTGTTCTGCCTTTTTTGAACAATACATCGGTGTCAAAACCCGATTGAGCGGCTGCCGGCTGGTTCTCGCGGTAATAGTTTTGCGATTCAGTTGGCTGTGAATGCGCGGATCCAAAGCCGGTCGGCGCTGCGGGCTGTTGACGCGCTCTGGACGCAAACAAGCGATAGAGCAAGTAGGCAACGCCGGCAAATAGCAGCATGTCCATCAGATTAATGTTTTCGAATGCACCGCCGAAGAATAAAGAACCTAACAGTCCACCCAGTGCTAAGCCACCCAGCATACCCATCAGGCCGCCGCGACCTGCCCAATTTTGTCTGGCTGTTTGATTTTGAGCTGCCGCTTGTTGTTGGCTAGCCGAGCGGGTCGGCTGACTGGCGGCGCCTCCCGGTGTGGTCGAGCGTTGGTACGGCGCGCTGTAGCTCGGCTTACTGCCAAAAGACTTGCCGCCGCCCATACGTTTAGCCTGAGCTTCCTGGACACTGCCTAGCAGTAAGGCCAGTGCAATGAATAATGTTGCCAAGGTACCGATCTTTCTGTTCATAGGAATGTTTGCCTAATGTAAATAAATGTATGCCGATAATCGGGGTAAAATCGTGTAATTCAAGTAGAATAGCCTTTCGCAATGCCCTATACAACCGCCGTCTACTGATTAACGACACCCCACAGACATTCTGAAAACACAAATGGTTGCATATTTGCGTCAATTTCTAGTGATGTTTTTGCTGCTTTTGCAAATAGCGGCGCCGCTGGTGCACGCGCATGTCGGAAAAGATAACGCGCAGGGAGGTTTGCATTTTCACGGATTTGAGGCTTTGCACAGCGAGCACGACCAGTCAGGGCTTATGGCTGTCGATCATGACCTGGACATTAAAAGCAGCGTTGTGATTCTAGGTTCGGCGATAAAACAGCAGCAATTGCTGGATAGACCAATGTCGGCCTTTTATCTGATTGGCAGCATAGTTCCCGATTTTGCGATTATGGGCCAAATCGACGTATTAAATTTTTCTCCGCATATTCCGCTGTTCGCGCCAGAACCCTTACTCAATCAAAACCCGTCCCGCGCGCCACCGCTCTGAAAGGGGTCGGTTTCGTTATTGCGGCGTGGTTGTTTAACACGTAGCCAGCCCTCGTCCCGTAAAATGGCTAAAGACCTTTTGGTCTTTGGTTGCTCAGGCTTATTCAATTTTTGCTTTGGAGTGTTCTATGAATGGATACCGTCATCTAAAACGCGGTTTGCCTGTTTTGTTGCTGGTAACGACACCTTGTCTCGCCGAACTAAACCTTGTCGAAGAGAATTTAAGCGCGCCAAATCGCGATACGCTTGCGGAAAATTTGATAGTCGAACACATGGATCCCATAGAAATCGACCCATCGCTTAGTCTGTCGCAATTAGTCGAGATAACCTTGGAAAAATACCCGGATCGCTTAATTGCCGAAGCGTTAGCCCTGGAAGCCAGTGCGCTGACTGAGCGCAGCGATTCCTGGGTGGCCGGCTCCACGGCACTAGCGTTAAATTACAGCGACGATCGACTCGCTGACAACCTGGGCTCGCGTGAGGCGGCCGCTCAAGTGGAAATCACTACCTGGGACTGGGGACAGCGGGATGCCGGTCAGGCGGTGGCGGAACGAGCAGGCGTATCAGCGCAAAAACAATCGGCGGCGGTTAAGCTGGAAGTAACCCGATTGATCAGGGACGCCTTGTGGAATATGGAAATCGCCAATATCGGTTTGCAACAGGCCCAAAATGCCTTGTCGATTGCCGAGCAATTGATGAAAAAAGTCGAACGTCGGGTCGAGCTTGGCGATTTGCCGCGCGCGGATATGTTGTTGGCAAAAGGCGAATATCTGCAAAATCGAGCACTGGTAACCCAGGCCGAGGCAGAGGTAATGCATAGCCGCAAAGCCTACGCCAGTTTGACTACCTTATCGCGTCTGCCGGGCAATTATCGGGAGAAGCAAAGTGACCTTACTTCGGTGACCAGTAATCACCCGATGTTAGAAGCCATTAGCGCTATCATTGACCGCAAACAAGCGGAAATCCAATGGACAAAAACCACTGATCCGATCAACCAACCTAAGCTCAGTGTGGGCGCAAGAAGCCAACGTGATGGTCGTAGCGGGCAAGACCTCGAGAGCGTTGGTGTCGGCATGGTGATGTTATTCGGCGGCGATGCCTACAACGCGCCGGAAATCGCAAGGGTTAATCTGGATCTGAACAATGCCAAGGCTCAGCGCGAGCATCTTTACCGGCAATTGGAGAAAAATCTGCATGAAGCCGAACACGCCTTGGAAGTAACGCGAGCAGAATTGGCAATAGCCAACGAACTGAAACAAATCGCCGAAACGCATCTGAAAATGTCGGAAATCAGTTTTTCAGCCGGGGAAATTAATCAGCTTGATCTATTAAAAATCCAAGCTCGCAGTCTGGATGCAATCCGCAACGCCAAACTACAGGAAGTAAAACTACAGCGCAATATCGCATTCTACAACCAAGCGGTAGGCATACAACCATGATCAGGCTGATTTTCTGTCTGTTACTTGCGCAGGCTTTAGACGTGTTTGCTCAAGAGGCGCAGATCAGGATTACGCAGCAGCAGATCGACAATTTGGACATACAAGTATCGCAGCTATCCGCTAGCCGGCAAATTCCGTTACTCTATGCGCCCGGCAAAGTGGTGGTGCCGGCTGATCGGGAGGTGTTGATCAGCAGCAGTCAGCCCGGTTTGGTCACCCAATTGCCGGCCAATATTGGAGACAAAGTCCACAAGGGCCAACTATTGGCACAGTTAAATAGTCCGGAACTCGTCGGATTACAGCAAGCATTTTTAACCGCCGTTAGCGAACTGAATTTGTCTGCCCATGAGCTGCGGCGCGATAAAAAATTATTGCAGGAAGGCGTGATTGCCGAGCGGCGCTGGCAGGAAACCGAAATGCTGCACAACAGTAAATCTGCCAAAGCCGACGAAGCGCGGCAATTATTACTATTGGCAGGCATGTCGAGCGCCGACATAAATAGTCTTGGTCAAAACCATAAGTTGGATAATCGCTTAAATATCCGCTCGCCTATCGCCGGCGTGGTCTTGGAGCGTCTCACCAGTTTGGGTGCGCGTTTGGACATCCAGGCACCGCTATATCGGATAGCCGATTTATCGGAACTGTGGTTGGAAATCAATATTCCGCAGGAGCGTTTGAGCAATATTCGCCTGGGCGATTCGGTGCGACTGGCAGGCAGCCAGATCACCGCCAGAATTAGTCTGCTGGGGCAAAGTGTCGATCACGACAATCAAACAGTGTTGGCGAGAGCAGTGATTGACGACAAAACAGAGGATTTGCGCGTCGGACAGAATGTCAATGTGCAAATCATGCAAAACAGTGTGCAGACCGGTTTTATAGTGCCCGATACCGCAATCGCGCAAAACAAAGGTCACACCTATGTCTTCGTGCGCAACCCAGAGGGTTTTGCGACTACCGAAGTAACAGTCTCCGGTAAACAGGATACCAATTCCTTAATTAGCGGACCGTTGTCCGGCAACGAACAAATTGCCACCAAAGGCGCGGTGGCCTTGAAAGCCAATTGGCTAGGTTTGGGAGCCGCTGAATAATGGGCGGGTTGATTCGCTTTGCATTGACCCAACGGCTACTCATTTTACTCGGCGTACTATTACTGATAGGTGGCGGCTATTACGCACTGAAACATATTCCTATTGATGCGTTTCCAGAGGTATCGCCAACCCAGGTTAAGATTATCGTTAAAGCCAACGGCATGACGCCGGAAGAAGTGGAGGCGCGCATTACCGCGCCGATCGAAGTCGAATTGCTGGGCATACCGCATCAAACCATGCTGCGTTCGCTGGCCAAATATGCGATTACTGACATCACACTGGACTTTGAAGAAGGCACCGATATTTATTGGGCCAGACAGCAAGTGGCCGAGCGGCTGAATGCCTTATGGGGCAATTTGCCCGAAGGCGTCCAAGGTGGCATCGCGCCGATGACCACACCTCTGGGAGAAATGTTCATGTTCGCCATCGAGGGTGGCGATTTAACTTTGATGCAGCGGCGTGAGCTATTAGATTGGACCATCCGCCCAGCCCTGCGTACCGTAGCCGGTGTGGCAGATGTGAATGCACTCGGCGGCCTAGTGCGCAGTTTCGAAGTGGTGACCGATAACATCCGGATGGCATCGCGGAATATCGACACTCAGCAATTGATAGCAGCTTTGCAAAACAATAACCGCAATGACGGTGCCGGTCGTCTGACTGAAGGTGAGGAAGCGCTGATTGTGCGCGCCGAGGGCCGGATCAAGAACGAGCAGGATGTTAAGGCCATTGTGGTGGCGCAACACGAAGGCTTACCGACCCGAGTTGAAGATATTGCCGAGGTAAGAATCGGCGCTTTGACCCGCTATGGCGCAGTCAGCAAGGACGGCAATGGTGAAGCAGTCACGGCGGTTGTACTGAGTTTGCGCGGCGCTAATGCCCGGCAGACCATAGAGCAACTGGAAAGTAAATTGGCGGATTTGCAGCCGAGCTTACCGAATGGCGTGCATATCAACGTGTTTTATAACCGTGGCGTACTGGTTGGCAAAGCGGTAAATACTGTATCCAAAGCCTTACTTGAAGCCATTGTTTTGGTAGTGGTGTTGCTGATTCTATTTTTGGGCGATTTGCGCGCAGCCTTGACCGTTGCATTAGCCTTGCCATTGGCGGCCTTAGTGACTTTTATCCTGATGCACGCATTTGGTATGTCTGCCAATCTGATGAGCCTGGGTGGACTGGCAATTGCAATCGGGATGTTGGTGGACGGCGCGGTGGTGGTGGTGGAAAACGTAATCACCCAATTGGCCGATCATCAGAAAGCCGAAAGGCTACCGCGCCTGCATTTAATTTATCGGGCTAGTCGTGAAGTGGCGGTGCCGGTGACTTCTGGCATCTTGATTATCATCATCGTGTTCTTGCCGTTGCTCACCTTGCAAGGTCTGGAAGGTAAGTTATTTGGGCCGGTAGCAATGACCATCGTGTTTGCGTTAAGCGGTTCGTTGATTTTGTCATTAACCGTGATTCCGGTTTTGGCCTCGCTACTGCTGAAACAGGTATCTCATGAAGAGCCCTGGTTGCCGCGCAAGCTCTTGCAGTGGTATCTGCCTGTTCTAGCCTGGTGTTTGGCCAACAGCAAAAAAGTCTTCATGGGTGCCGGCACGATGCTGGCGGCAAGCGTCTTGGTCTTCACGCAGATCGGCAGTACATTCATGCCTACCATGGACGAAGGCGACATTATCGTGCAGTTGGAAAAATTGCCTTCGATTAATTTGCTGGATTCGGTAGCACTGGATGGCCGCGTGCAGAAAAACATCCTAGAGCATATTCCGGAAGTACAGACGGTGGTTTCCAGGGTCGGCACCGATGAGTTGGGCTTGGATCCCATGAGCTTGAACGATACTGACACGTTTTTGATCCTCAAGCCCAAAGCGGAATGGCGTATGGAGACCAAGGAAGCACTGATCGAGGAAATCCGGAAGATTATGGATCACACACCGGGAATTGCATTCGGCTTTACTCAACCTATCGAGATGCGGGTTTCGGAAATGTTAACCGGCACCCGCGGCGATGTCGCTATTAAATTATTCGGCGCCGATCTGGATACCCTAAATCATAAGGCCGAACAAATCGAAGCGGTACTCAAGACCATCCCCGGCGCCAGCGACGTGTTTACCCGCAAAAATGAAGGTATGCAGTTTCTCCAACTGACTATCGACCAGGATGCCGCTGGCCGGTTCGGGCTGAATAGCAATAGCATCGAAGACATGTTGCGAGCCCAGATCGAAGGCGTGCAACTTGGAATTGTGCAGGAGGGGATCAAGCGCACCCCCCTGTTGTTACGCGGTAATAGCAATACTGCCAATTTCAAGAATCTGCAAATCAGCTTACCGAATGGTAAGCCTGTGCCAATTACCGGCGTCGCCAAAATTGAAGCCGTAGAAGGCGTCGTGTCGATAGACCGGGAGAAAGGTCAGCGTTTCGTAGTGATACGCTGCAATGTCGAAGGTCGTGATCTGGTGGGCTTTGTCGATGAGGCGCGCAAGGCGGTTGCTGAACGGGTCAAATTACCCAGCGGTTTTCATGTTGAATTTGGTGGTCAATTTGAAAATCAGCAGCGGGCTTCTGCCCGACTCTCTCTGGTTATACCGGTCTCACTAGGCTTGATATTTTTGCTGCTGTTTTCTACGTTCGGCTCGGTGCGGCAAGCGGTGCTTGTGTTGTCAAACATCCCCTTGGCGATGATAGGCGGCGTCTTTGCGCTATGGTTGTCCGGCGAATATCTATCGGTGCCAGCTTCGGTGGGATTCATCGCCCTTCTCGGCATTGCGGTATTGAATGGGGTCGTAATGGTCAGCTATTTCAATCAGCTCTGCGCGACCGGCATGGAATTGTCACGGGTGGTGATTGTCGGCTCCGGACGGCGTTTGCGGCCCGTGTTGATGACGGCGAGCATCGCCGCTTTCGGCTTAATTCCGTTACTGTTTGCCTCGGGCCCTGGTTCGGAAATTCAACGTCCGCTAGCGATCGTCGTTACCGGCGGCCTGCTGTCTTCGACATTGTTGACACTAATCTTATTACCGATACTCTATCAGCTATTTGGTCGCCACCCGGAGCATTGCGCATGAGTCACGAAGCATTTTTATTGACTGTGAATGTGCCTCCCAGTTTGGAAGAAACGCTGGTGGATTGTTTATTGTCATTGGAATGGTGGCAGGGGTTCACCAGTTTTCCCGCAAATGTTCACGATCATCAGCAGCAGGGTTTGTCGTTAGCGGAACAGGTAGCAGGACATCAACGCAAGATTCGATTTCAAATGTATGTCGAAAGGCAAAACATTTCAGCATTATTGACTAAGCTAAAGGCGGATTTTGCCGGTTCCGGAATACATTATTGGCTAGTGCCAGCCATCGAACAGGGCATCATCTAAGCATAAAGTATGCAGAAATGTACTGAGGATGCTACAGTTCAGGCAAACAGCAGTTAAACATTTTTGAATGAGCTATTTTTCTTGCCACACATAGCCCTATGAACATTTTTTTGCGACGAATTCCTGCTAACACTAGGCATACTGAAATTTCCGAATTTGTGGCCCCAGCGTTGAAAAGCGGCTTGCTCAGAAAGTCGGGCCGTATTGTCGATGTCGAGATTCTGGCCTTGCAGGATACCCGCATAGGCACTATCGAATATCACGGCGTGGTAACCTTGGATTCCGAGCTTTCGGTGCAAAGAGTCATCAAAGGTTTAAAAAATCGGCGCTTTAACGGCAGAATGGTGGTCGTTAGGCCCTATTACCATCGCAGTTGGTATAACGACCCCAGACAAAACCAAACCCCTGTTTCAGCTGATATTATCGAAAAGCGCAAGGGTGACCGCCGACGCGGTAAATATCTACAAGTCATAAAAAACGCTTCTGATCGTTTCAACAGCGAAGACGATTTTTTCCGCACTGTCCATCATCAACAGTTCTCTATTTCATTCATCGTGCCGCCAGTCATGGAGGGTCCTATGATGGAATGCCTGATCAGTTTCGAAGAAGATCTCCTGAACAACAGCGATACCGGCGAACACAAAATCACCAAATTTCTCACAGAAACCGATGATGAGGAACAGCAAACCGCACGCTTTCAAATTTATGCAGAAAAAATGGCTATTTCCGCCTTGCTGGAAAAATTGAAGTCTGAATTTGCCGGATCGGGTATCCATTACTGGATCATGCCGGTGGTTGAGAAGGGTGAAATCTAAGTTTTGAGCATCGAAAAAAAGGCGTTAAACCAACTGCCGGTTTAACGCCTTTTTTATTGCAGATAAGGTTTGGAAATAAAGTTGGCTGATTTTTCCTATCCAGCCAACGTTACCGGAACGATCAGACTACGCGGGATTCTTGGCCGATCTGCGGCGTGTCGCCAATAAACCCATTCCCGACAGCATAAACCAGAAGGTTCCAGGTAGAGGTACCGGTGCTGATGTTCCGATCACAATCGAGTCGCTCAGATACTGAACATCGAAATGAATGGAGGGATCGAAGCCAGCAAAAACCACATTGTCAAAGATTCCGGTTAACGTGCCAGGATTAAAGGTTATCAACGTAAACGAATCGTTTTGATCAGGGTTGTAACCGTTCAGACTGCTAATTTGCAGCGTGCCAGACAAAGCCAAACTGCTATTGGTGCCGTGAATCGCCAGCGTGTCAAAGCTCGATACAGAAGCCAATTCGAAATTTAGCGAACCGTCTACTAGTTGTCTGAAAGTGCCGCTATTACCGAAATCAATATTCAGCGCACCGATAGCGTTTTCTCCGCCAGCGTTAATGTTACCGTTATTTAATAAGCGGTTGCTGGAACCAGCTACGCGAATACTGCCGCTACCCTCCAAAGTACCCTGATTGTTGAAGTCACGGTTGTTGGAATTGGTCTCAAATACCGCATTAGCTGCTACCACGATGTCACCTTGGTTGGTAAAACCGTTAGCCGTCGCGGCACCGGATAAGCTCACAGTTCCAGTTTGTACGTCGACCGTACCGGTGTTGTTAAACGCCACACTGACCGTGGAGGTGCCGGTGCCGGCGGATTTGCGGAAGGTACCCGCATTGTTGAAGGCGGGGAAACCGGCAAGGGTGTTGAGATCGGAAAAAGTGGAGGCAAAGATCTCATGATTACTCTGCGCATCCCACACCGCGCCAGACGCGTTGTCGA
>FSSH01001195.1_pt1 | contig 45038 bp, 49 predicted proteins | sample 1166101 | NCBI WGS metagenome assembly FSSH01 (sample SAMEA32972668, study PRJEB13176) | freshwater metagenome | biome: Drinking water system; feature: Biomass in drinking water that filtered by 0.45 um membrane; material: drinking water | place: USA | collected 2012-12-20 | depth 0 m
CCTGCAGGGTCACCGTCTTGCCGGTACCCGTGGCGCCGGCGACGAGACCGTGGCGGTTCGCGAGCCGCAGGGTGAGGGCCTCCGGCTTCGTTCCGCTCTTGCCGACGAGGATCTTGCCCTCGAGTATCTTGCCCTCGAGTGTCTTGCCGTCGCCCTGCATGACCGCTCGCTCCAACATTTTTCGCCGCGCTCCGGGCGGTCGACCTGTCGATTATGACCGTGGCCGTTCGGATTTTCCAGGCTTCTCCCGAATGGCTACGCTCCGAAGCCGCGTCGCTATTCGGAGATGAGAATACCTTTTTAGGCAAACGGACCCAAGGTCGTCGCCTAAACCACTCTTTTCTGCGTTGGTGTCTGCGAGATCGACCGGGTCCGGTTCGGAGCCCAAGAATCTCCTGGAGGAAATCCCTTGAAGACAGCGATCACCCTGGCCACCGGCATGTTCGCCGCCGCTCTCTATTTCGCGCCGGCACCGGCCTCTGCGGCTCCCCTGCCCGTTCCGAGCGCGACCGAGGCGGCTCCGGCGGCCGAGACCGTGCAGTACGGCTACCGCCGTCGCGGGTATGGCTACGGCTACGGCCGTCGCGGCTACGGCGGCTATGGGAACCGCGGCTACGGCGGGCGTGGATATTACGGTCGCCGCGGCTACGGTCCGGGCAGCTACGGCCGCACAGGCATCGGACCCGGCAACCTGCTGGGCGGCGGCCCGGGCTATGTCGGCCCGCGCTTCTGATCCCCACGGCGGGCGCTCCGCAAGGTTGCGGAGTGTCCACCCCTTTCTGGGCGAAGCAACCCACGAGCTCTTGAGCCGCGCGGTCGAGTGCGGAGGATGTCGGCTTTGCATCCTTCGGCGAGGACATCCCCTTGATTTCGGGGCGAGGAGGCTCGAAGGACTAGCGGCACACAACCCTGGAGCGTTTTGAAATGGACGAACTGATTGCCCGCGTCACCAGCGTGACCGGCCTAGACGCGGCGACGGCGCAGACCGCCATCGGCCACATCCTGGCCTTCCTCCAGAAGGAAGGGCCGGCCACCGAGGTGAGCCAGCTTCTCGCCGCGATGCCGGGTTCGGAAGCACTCGTCGCGGAGTCGAAAGCCGCGGAAGGTGGCGGCGGCCTGATGGGGATGCTCGGCGGCATGATGGGCGGCGGCGTGATGGCGCTTGGCCAGAAGCTCATGTCGGCCGGCGTGCCGATGGGCCAGATGCAGCCCCTCGGCCGCGAACTCTTCGCTTTTGGCCGCGAGAAGGCCGGTGAGGACGTCATGGGTCCGATCGTCGGCTCCGTCCCGGGCCTCAATCAGTTCGTTTGAGCCCAGATGATCGGAGCTTCGGCGGCTACCCAATGCCGGGCCGCCGAAGAACGTCTAGTCCGTCATATCAAGCCACTCAACAAAAACGCCTTTCTCTGTCATAAAAGCGTTCTCGCTTCATGGTCATGTGCCGGGATCGAGACGAGAGGATTGCGGCTCCGAGGGAGCTGCCCTCGGGGCTTGGCAGGGCGTACCGATGGTCCCGAACTTCGCGAAGGACGCCTCCGCGGCGTGGCTCAACGGATGGGAGGCGCATGTGAACGCGCCGTTCGCCCGGTTCAAGCAAAAGCGGGCGGATGCCGGCCTGGCAGCCTTTCCCGGCCTCGGCTTCCTCCCCCAGGGCGGTGCGCCGATCAAATTCAAGCCCCGGCTCAAGAAGCCGCTCGCGGCTCCCGGGCTCGATCCCAGTCTCGGCCGCTTGGGCAATCTCGAAGTGCGGCTGGCGACTTCGGTGTCGGAGATCCGTCGGGCTCAGCGCCTGCGCTACCGGGTATTCTACGAAGAGATGTCGGCGATCCCGAGCGGCATCAACCTGCTCGCCCGCCGCGACATCGACGATTACGACACCGTCTGCGACCACCTCCTCGTCATCGACCATGCGGCGACCGAGGCGAAGCCCTTTCGCAAGCCGCGGCCGAAGGTCGTCGGGACCTACCGTCTGCTCCGCCAGGACGCCGCCGACCGTCATTTCGGATTCTACACCGCAGGAGAGTACGACATTGCGCCGCTACTCGCCGCCAATCCCGGCAAGCGATTCCTCGAGCTCGGCCGTTCCTGCGTGCTGAAGCCCTACCGGACCAAGCGGACTGTCGAGCTGCTCTGGGCCGGCATCTGGGCCTATGTCCAGCATCACCGCATCGACGCCATGCTCGGCTGCGCCAGCCTTGAAGGCACCGACCCGGATCGCCTCGCCCTTCAGCTCAGCTTTCTCCATCACCACGCCAGAGCGCCCGAGGCATGGTGCGCGCGCGCTCTGGCGAAGCGCTACGTCGCCATGGACCGCCTCGGCCGCGAGGCCGTCGATCCGAAAGCCGCCCTCCAGGCGCTTCCGCCGCTGATCAAAGGGTATCTGCGGGTCGGTGCCACGTTCGGCGACGGCGCTGTGGTCGACCATCAGTTCGGCACGACCGACGTGTTCGTGGTGCTGCCGGTCTCGGCGATCGCGTCGCGCTACATCGACCATTTCGGGCCGGCCGCGAACCGCAGGGCGGCCTGACGGTATCGGAGGGGTTGATCCTCCCACCGAACCCGGCCTAAGCCGCTGGATGACGGCGCTCCAGTACTCCGCCTCGATAGGAGGAGATCGGGGCGGCCCAGGGCGATGTCGTCCTCGTCGAGGGAGGATGCGGGCCGCGATGCGGGGCTATCGATACGAGGCGCTCGACGGCGTGCGCGGGATCGCGGCCCAGGCCGTGCTCGTCAGCCACGCCCTCGGCATGGCCTATCCGCATCTCGAAGCGCCGGTCGCCGGGGTCGTCGAGTGGGTCGGCCGACTATCGGTCATGGTATTCTTCTCTCTCAGCGGCTTCGTCATCGCCACGAGCCTGTCGCGGCTGATCGCCGAGGACCGCGGGCGGTTTCTGGTGCCTTACGCGGTCCATCGAATCGCCCGGATCTGGCCGCCGCTGATTCTCGCCATCGTCGTCACGTTCGCGGTGGGTGCCATCGGACATGCCGGACTGCCGCTGCTGACGCGCACGGGCGATCACTACCGTCTCGACCTCATTGCCTTCCTGCGCGGCATCACCCTCACCTTCGGTCCGGGAGACGCGACCTTCGTCATCGACCGGGCGCTGTGGTCTCTGCGCCAGGAGGTCTACCTCTATGGCGTCGCCGCTTTCGCGGCCCTCGCCATCGTGCGCCGCGGCTGGGTGCGTTTTGCCGCCGTCGCCCTCGTCGTCGCCCTCGTGACAATCACGGCCGACCGGTTCTTTTACTTGCAATCGCTGGCGCTCTTCAGCGCCGGCGCTGGCGCCGCCTTGCTCGGGGCTCGCCTGCGGCCTTTGACGGCTTCTTCCCTCGTCTGGCCAACTACCGCGATCTTCCTCGTCCTGCCGCTCGCGACGGTATGGGACCCAGGTTACGTCGATGCCCTCAGCGATCACCGAGGCCTCCTCGCCTATCAGGCGGCCCTTGGCCTTCCCCTCGCCCTCTGCCTGCTGCAACTCGCGACGGAGGACGGGAGGGCGACGCGGTTCTTCGCGGCTTGGCGCGGAGCGGCGAGCTTTTCCTACACGCTCTACGTCATCCACGTGCCGGTGATGACGCTCCTCTTCTCGCTGCGCGCCTTCTACGGATGGGTGCCGGGACCGGTGGGAACGGCGGTTACACTGGTCGTGGCGATCGCCGTGACGGAGGTGGTCTCGTTCGCGGCAGCGCGTCTCGTCGAGCGGCCGCGCCTGTTTCGCGCCCTGCTGTTCCGCCTGCTCGGAACGCCGGATCGGATCCCTCAGCCCGACGTATCGGGAAGGAGCGCGGCCAGCCCTTCCCGGTAGGTCGGATAGGCGAGTTCGACGCCGAGTTCCTCACGGATCAGACGGTTCCGGACCCGCTTGTTCTCGCCGTAGAAGCTACGGGCCATGGGGCTGAGGTCGGCGGTCTCGAAATCCACCTCGGGCGGCAGCGGCAGGCCGGCGAGGCTGGCCGCGTGCTCGATGACGACCTGCGGAGGCGTCGGCTCGTCGTCTGTGACATTGTAGACTGCTCCCGGCCGCGGCCTCTCGACCGAGGCCGAAAGGGTGGTCGCAATGTCGTCGACGTGGATGCGGTTGAAGACCTGGCCGGCCTTGATGATGCGCTGCGACTTGCCTTCGCGCAGCTTCACCAGCGGGTTGCGGCCGGGCCCGTAAATGCCCGACAGGCGAAATACCTGAACCGCCTTGCCGCCCTCGCGGCCGAGTTCAAGCCACGCCTCCTCGACGGCGAGGCGCCCGCGCGACCGGCCGCTCTTCGGCCGCGGCTCGGTTCCCTCGTCGATCCAGGCGCCGCCATGGTCGCCATAGACGCCGATGGTCGAGAGATAGCCGATCCAGGTGATCCGGCTCGCGGCGATCGCGTCGCGGTAGCGGCGCAGCACGGTATCGCCGCCGCGGTCGGGCGGTGCCGAGACGAGGAGCACGTCGGTATCGGCGAGGTCGACAGCGATGCGCGGGTCGTCCGCCTCCGGCCCGAAGCTGCGCATCCGAAACGCGGTCTCGCTCTCGACCGCCTCCGCCCGTGCCTGGTCGGTGACGGTGGCGCGCACGGTTTCGAAACGATGGGCCTCGCGGATCGCGAAATGACGGGCGGTGAAGCCGAGGCCGAAGACGAACAGGTTCATGACGGCGTGGATTCCCCCGAGACGTGCATCGCCGCCATATCGCGCGCGTCGCGCCATTCCGCCAGCACGGCGGGATCGGTTTCCCGCGCTTCATGATCTTCCCAGAGGGCCGCGAGGCGTGGACCGTCCAGAAGCCGCCCCGCCGCCCAGATCGCCATCCCCCGGACGAGGGCCGATGGGTCGCAGAGATGCGCGACCGCCGCCTCCGCCAAGTCCGGATTACCGGAATTGCCGATGGCGATGAGGACGTTCCTCAAGAAGCGATCGCGGCCGGTCCGCTTCACCGGAGTGCCGGCGAAGCGTGACCGGAACGCCGCGTCGTCGAGACCGGCAAGTTCCGCCAGCGGTGGAGCCGCAAGATCATCCCTGGCCATGAGCCGGGTCTCGCTCGCGGCTTTGGCGAACTTGTTCCAGGGGCAGATCGCGAGGCAATCGTCACAGCCGAAGACGCGGTTGCCCATCGCGGATCGGAACTCCGCCGGGATCGGCCCCTCGTGTTCGATGGTGAGGTAGGAGATGCAGCGCCGCGCATCGAGGCGGTACGGCGCCGGAAAGGCGTTGGTCGGGCAGATGTCGAGGCAGCGGCGGCAGCCGCCGCAATGGTCCGTCTCGGCCGCGTCGGGCTCGAACTCGGCCGAGGTGTAGATCGCGCCGAGCAGCAGCCAATTGCCGTGGCTGCGCGAGATCAGCACCGTGTGCTTGCCCTGCCAGCCGAGGCCGGCGGCCGCTGCAAGCGGCTTCTCCATGACGGGAGCGGTGTCGACGAAGACCTTCACCCTCACGTCGCCCTTGGCCGACAGGTAGCCGCCGAGCTCCTTCAGCTTGCCCTTGATCACTTCGTGGTAGTCGCGCCTTTGGGCATAGGCCGCGATGGCGCCGCGATCCCTTTGCGAGAGGAGATCGAGGGGGTCGGTCTCCGGCCCGTAATTCATGCCGAGCATCATGATCGACCGAACCTCCGGCCAAAGCGCGCGGGGATTAGCTCGCTGGTCTGCGCGATCCTCCATCCACGCCATCTCGCCCTGGTGACCCGCGGTGATCCATGCGGCTAGATCGTCCGGCAGGTTGGGGACGGCATCCGGACGGGTAACCCGCACGAGGTCGAAGCCGAGATGCCTCGCGCGGGTTTCGACGGCCCGGCGTAGTTCGCCGCCGGCGAAGATTCGCCTCGGAGGCTTGCTCCGCTCGGTACTCAGAAATCCAGATCCGCGTAATGGTCCGCAGGAGCCATCCCCGGCACCCTGTCCGCCAGGAGCGTGCGGAAGGACGGACGCGACTTCATCCGCGCGTACCAGTCCTTGGCCGTCTCGTCTTCCTCCCATGGCACGTCGCCGAGATAATCCACGCAGGAGAGATGGGCCGCCGCCGCGAGATCCGCATAGGTCAGGTGGTCGCCCGAGAGCCAGCGGCGGCGGCCCATGAGGTAGCCAATATAGGTGAGGTGATAGCGAACGTTGGTCCGCGCCGCGCGGATTGCGTGCATGTCGGGCGGGCCGCCGCCGACCGCGCTCGTCATGAAGCGCTTGGAAATTTTCTCCAGCATCAGGTAGCCGGTCACCTCGGCATCGAACTTGATCAGGAACCAGTCGAGAAGCCGGCGCACCTCTACCCGCTCGGCCGGCCTCTCCGGCAGGAGCCTGCGGCCGTTGAGGCCGAGGCCGCGGGTCTCGTCGAGATACTCGGCGATGAGTCCCGCACCCGGCACCACGAGTCCGGTCTGCTCGACGAGGACCGGCGTGGTCCCGGCCGGGTTGAGCAGCAGGAAGGCGTCGCGTCGTTCCCAGGGCCGTTCTTCGACGAGTGTCGGCTCCATGCCCATCTCCGCCAGGACGAGGCGGATGAAGCGCGAATGCGGGCAGAAGGGGGAATGGTGCAGGGTCGCCATCAAGGCCGTTTCGAACCGGTTTCGGCGCGCCGGTCGGGCGGGCCGTGTCGAAGCCCCTCGGGGATGGGCGGCGGAGGAGGTTTATTGCTCGATCGTTGCCGCCTCATTAACACGATGCCCGTGATGCGGTAACCGTCCGTCAACCGTGATCGGCCAACGATTCCGCGAAGGCCGCCGAGCGGCATTGGCCGGCAGAGCCCCAACACCCACGACAATCGAGGCGATCAGATGATGGATGCTGTTAGCATCGCGAAGGCGGTCGTGCTCGGTGTCGTCGAGGGCGCCACCGAGTTCATCCCGGTCTCCTCCACCGGCCACCAGCTCCTCGTCGGCCATTTCATCGGCTTTAAATCGCCCAACAACACCTTCGAGGTGCTGATCCAGCTCGGCGCGATCCTGGCCATCCTCACGGTCTATTTTCAGCGGCTCCTCGGCGTCGCTCTCGCGCTGCCGACCGACCCGCGCGCTCGCCGCTTCGTCTTCGGCATCCTGATCGCCTTCCTGCCGGCGGCGATCATCGGCGGGCTACTGTCGAAATACATCAAGTTCTACCTGTTCAATCCGTGGATCGTCTGCGCGACGCTGGTCGCCGGCGGCCTCGTGCTCCTCGTCGTCGACGACACCGATCTCGAAGTGAAGAAGAGCGACGTGTTCGACTTCTCGCTGCTGATGGACCTGAAGATCGGGCTGTTTCAGTGCCTCGCCATGATTCCCGGCGTCTCGCGCTCGGGGGCCACCATCGTCGGGGCGATGCTGATGGGCGCCGACAAGCGTTCGGCCACCGAATTCTCGTTCTATCTCGCGATGCCGACCATGGCGGGCGCCTTCGCCAAGGACCTCTTCGACAACTACAAGAACCTGTCCGTCGACGACACAGGCCTCATCGTCATCGGCTTCATCACCGCTTTCGTATCAGCACTGATCGTGGTGCGGACGGTGCTCGACTACGTCTCGGCTCACGGCTTCAAGCTGTTCGCTTGGTGGCGCATCATCGTCGGCTCGCTCGGTTTCGCGGGCCTGATTATCTTCGGTTGACCTCCCAGCGCGGCGAGGGCGATTGCCTCCTTGCGCTCCATCGTGCGAGGGGTTTTAGCGAATGCGGACGGCCACGCTCGGCCTGCCCGTAGCGCTCGCGAGGCCCTGACGATGGAAGACCGCCCCTTCGCCGACCTGTTTCCGCCTGCGACCCGCGAGCGCTGGCTCGAGCTGGTTCAGGGCGTCCTGAAGGGAGCGGATTTCGAGAAGCGGCTGGTCTCGCTTACGGCAGACGGCATCCGAATCGAGCCGCTCTACGACGCGGCCGAGCCGGTGGCGCAGCCGATGCGGGCGCCCGGACCCTGGCGGGTCTCGCAGCGGGTCGACCATCCGGATGCGGCGACCGCCAATACTCTGGCGATGGCGGATCTCGAAGGCGGTGCCGACTCGCTGACCCTCGTCTTCTCCGGCGCGCCCGCTGCCCGCGGCTACGGCCTGACCGTGCAGAACGTCGCAGACCTCGAGACGGCGCTCGGCGGCGTGATGCTGCCGCTCATCGGCCTGCGACTCGATGCCGGTCCGCGGGCGATCGAGGCAGCGCGCCTCGTGAAGGCGCTCGCTCTGAGCCGCGACGAGGCCCTGGCCGGCCTCGACCTCGATCTCGGCATCGATCCGATCGGCACCATGGCTGCCACCGGCGTTTCCGCCTCGTCGGCACTCGCCGACGCTTCCTCACTGCTCGCCGAGTTCGACGGCGCCGGTTTTGCCGGGCGCGCCCTTCTCGCTGACGGACGCCCCTATCACGAGGCCGGCGCCAGCGAGGGCCAGGAACTCGCTGCGGTGCTGGCGACGGCCGTCGCCTATCTTCGCGTCCTGGAAGCGGGCGGCCACGACCTCGCCCGTGCCCGCGACGCCGTCTCGGTTCTCCTCGTGGCCGATGCCGACGAGTTCATGACCATCGCCAAGTTCCGCGCCATGCGCCGGCTCTGGGGACGTGTCGAGGCAGCGTGCGGGCTCGAACCGGCGCCCCTGCGCCTCCATGCCGAGACGGCGTGGCGAATGATGACTCGGCGCGAGCCCTTCACCAACATCCTGCGCACCACCCTCGCCACGGCCTCGGCCGGCCTCGGCGGGGCGGATGCGGTGACCGCTCTGCCCTACACCCTGGCGCTCGGCCTCTCCGATGGTTTCGCTCGGCGAGTGGCACGCAACAGCCAGATCGTGCTGATCGAGGAGTCGAACCTCGCCAGGGTCGCCGACCCGGCGGCCGGCGCGGGCAGTTTCGAGGCGCTGACGGAGTCGTTGGCCGAGACCGCCTGGGCCGGTTTCCAGGAGATCGAGCGCGAGGGCGGCATCGTCGCCAGCCTCGAATCAGGCGCGCTCCAGGCCCGGATCGCCTCGACCCGTGCGACGCGCGCCAAGGCGGTGGCGACACGGCGCGAGGCCCTTACCGGCGCCAGCGAATTCCCGAACCTTTACGAGAAGCCCGTCACCGTCCTCGACGTGCCGCCCCAGGCGCCCGCCGCCGTTGCGCCCGCGTCCGAGCCCCTGCCGTCCTCGCGCCTCGCCGAGCCCTACGAGGCTCTTCGCGATGCCTCCGATGCCCACCTCGAGAAGACCGGTAAGCGCCCCGCCGTGTTCCTCGCCAATCTCGGCCCCGTGGCTGTGTTCAACGCGCGCTCGACCTTCGCCGCCAACGCTTTTGCTGCCGGCGGCATCGAGGGCCTGACCAATGACGGGTTCGACGATCCTGCCATGCTCGCACAGGCCTTCATGGCCTCGGGCGCGCCGATCGCCTGCATCTGCTCCTCCGATGCGGTCTATGCCGAGAAGGCCGTCGCCGCCGCCGAGGCGCTGCGGACGGGAGGTGCCCGTGAGATCTACCTTGCCGGCAAGCCTGGCGACCTCGGACCAGCGCTCAAGGAGGCGGGCGTCACCGGCTACCTTCACGCGGGCGGCGATCTCCTCGCCCTGCTTGCCGGCGCGCTGTCGGCCGCGCGTGCGACCTGACCGCGCTGCAATGCAACCGTTCGCCCTCCAGCGGGTTTTCGGCCCCTGAACAGCCACAACGGATCAAACGAGCCACGATGCGCATTCCGACCCTGGCACTGGCGGTTTCCACCGTCGCGATCACCGCAACCTTGCCGGCCGAGGCCAAGAAGGTCGCGGTTCCGAGCCGCTACGACGGCAACTGGAGCATCGAGGTCATCACCGAGGATGGCCCTTGCGATCGCGCCTATCGCTATGGCGTGAAGATCAACCGTGGTCAGGCCAGCTATGCGGGCGACGATTTCGACGTGAGCGGCAAGGTCGCCGGCAATGGCAGCGTTCGGGCGACGATCTCGCGCGGATCCGACAGTGCCAGCGTCGTCGGGCGCCTCGACCGCGAGGGCGCCGGCAACGGGACCTGGACCACCAACGGGCCGATCCGCTGCAGCGGCCGCTGGAACGCCGAACGCCGGAGCTGACAGCCGCTGTTGTGGCGGAGTCACAGGGGCTCAGGGAGCAACGAGCCGGTAGCACTGGGCCCTGTTCCCGACGAAATCGGTGGTGAATAGTGCAGTGCCACCGGATTGGTGCTGCCCGAGGTTCGCTCCCGATGAAAGCCGCGCTGCTCAGCCTCCTCGTCGTCGCCTCCATCGTTCCTTCGGCTCAGGCTAGGCCGCGCATTCCCGGCAGCCCTCATATGTTGCTGCTGCCCCTCGAGAAGGCCGCCACGGCCTGCTTCGCCGAGACGGTGGCGGCGAACCCGCGAAGCATCACGCTTGCCCGCGCCGGGCGCTGGTTCGAAGCCGCGAGCGTGACCGGTTTCCTGTGTCGGCCCGAGGTCGACGCCATGGTCGCCGCCCATGACCGGGCCCACGGCCGCGGCACCGGCGAGCGCTACTTCCGCGGCCCCTACGCCAAGCATCTCGGCCAGCAGCTCGCGGTTCAGCTCCAGCCGCTCCTGGAGCCGAAGGACGTGGCGAGCGCCGAGCCTGGCGTCGAGAGGGCCTCGTTGGGCGAAGGCGGGAGCAATCCGGCTCAGGCGGAGTGAGAGCCGGCCGGGCGCCGCGATTTCCGGCATCTACGAGCTGGGGCCGCTCCGCGAGACCTCGGTCGACGACAAGCTACGCATGACCGACGCCGAGATCGTCGCTCTCTCACCCCTACGCCTGCTGCACATCGAGAAACCGCTGGTCCTNNTCGCTCACGGAACCGCCGAACTTCCGCAACTGTTCGAAAACAGCCGAGTCTTCCACGCCTATCGCAGCGCGCTTCCCGGCGCGGGAGCTCTGATCCCTGTGCCGCGGGCGGATCATTTTACGGTTCTGGAGCATCTGCGAGCGAAGGACGGGGGCTTGATGCGGGTGGTGGCAGGGATCGCAGAGGGGCTCCGTCATTGACAAGCGCATCGCCGGCATTCCGGGGCGCCAAAGGCGAACCCGGAATGCGTCATCGCCGACGGAGCCTTGTCGAGCAGGGGCGTCGACAGGCGATTTCTGAGTTTCAGATTCAAGATGGCTCAGGCGGCCGGTTTCGACCCTTCTCGGCCCCTGGGAGTGTCTGATTTTGGGCAACCCGATAGACCGGACCTGTATGACCGGGATGGGTTGGCAATTGGCTGTTCTGCTTTTGGCGGATGCGTGTCGGAAGGCGAATTTCGAACGTCCCGCAAACGCGTTCGGAAGGTGCTTAAGGAAGGCGCTTCCGCAGCCTGCACGAAGGCACATCGCCCTCACTTGGACGCGATCTCGGCCGCCAGCCTGATCGACACCTTCATCGACCCACTGCCAGCGAGCCCACTCTCGTCTCTCTCGATCCGTCCTAGTGGGATCAGTCCGGGAGAGTGATGCCCGTCGCGGTAGAAGAGCGCGAGATTGCCCCATGGCGCGTAGAAGCCGACATCGCCGGCGCGCGGCGTCACTGCCTTGGGCGCATCTCTTCGGGTGAGCGGGCGCGGCAGGTCGGCGATCTTCTCGTTCCCACCGAAATCGTTGAGTGTCAGCTCAAGAGGCAGTTGAGAGAGGAAGCCGCGCCCGGCCGGCGTAGCGTCGATCCGCGCCGTCCAGCGCCGATCGCCGGCGATGATTTCGATCATGGTCACGGCGGTTATCGAGTCTGCGTGGCCTTGTTCGGGCACAGATTCAGCCCGGCCGACGTCGATCAACGAAGACAGGGCGACGCCGAGCAGGGCGGAGATGCGCCGGTGCGTTGCACGTGGCCGAGGCATCAGAGCGACCAACCGCCGTCGACGACGATCGACGAGCCGGTGACAAAGCCGCCGAGGTCCGAGGCCATCCAAAGCACCGCCTCTGCGATCTCCTCCGGCCTGCCGAGCCGCCCGACCGGCTCGAGGTCGATCGCCTTCTGGATGTCGCCGCCGGTGAAGCGGTCCATCATCGCCGTCTCGATGTTGCCGGGCAGGATGGCGTTCACACGGATGTTTTGAGTGGCGTAGTCGAGCGCGGCGGACTTGGTCATGCCGATGATCGCGAACTTGGAGGCGGCATAGGAGGCGCCACCCGCCACGCCGCGGATGCCTGCGCCGGAGGAGGTGTTGACCACCACGCCCCCGCCCTGGCGCACCATCTGCGCCAATTCGTGCTTCATGCAGACGAAGGTGCCGCGCAGGTTGATGTCGAGGATGCGGTCCCATTCCTCAAGCTCGATCTCGTGCAAAGGAGCGGCCTTGTTCTCAACGCCGGCGTTGTTGAATGCCACGTCGAGCCGCCCGAAGCGCTCAATCACTTGGCCCACGGCCGCCTCGACCCGCTTCGGCTTGGACACATCGCACCCAAGTGCAAACACCTCAGCGCCGAGGTTCTTCACCGCTGCCTCCGTGTCCTTCAGCATGTCCTCGGTGCGGTCCAGGATGGCTACGCGCGCGCCCTCGGCCGCGAAGGCCACGGCCGCCGCCCGGCCGATGCCTCCGGCCGCGCCCGTGATGAAAGCGACTTTCCCGGTAAAACGATCGGGTCTTGGCATGATATTGCTCCTTGATACGGAGAAGTAGCCTTGGTCTCCTGGTGCAAGCGACCTCCCACATCGCGGCGGAAGCTGTCGAAGGCCCAGCGGCTTCCGTCTTGTTCCGGTGAAGGTGGAGGATCGCCGTGGGGGTGGTAAGCCGCCCGCTTGTCAACGCGACGATGAGCGGACCTCATCATGGAGGCTCGGGCGGCGCCTATAGCCCGAGCGGTCGCAGCTCGCGGATCAACTCGATCAAGAGGCGAAGGCCGGTTGGGAGTTGCCGGCGACCGGGATAGTAGATGTGGAAGCCTGGTCCAGTTGACGACCACTCCTCAAGCACGACGCGCAGCGCGCCCTGGGCAACCAGCGGCGTGACATACGGCTCGGGCAGGTAGGCCAGACCTGCGCCGGCAGCCGCCAGCGAGATGACGAACGGCGTGTCGTCGATGGTGATCGCGCCCGGCACGTCGAGCGCCAACGCTTCGTCGTCGCGTTCGAAGTCCCACCGGTAGATGCGGTCGTTGCCGAGCCGGATGCGGTGGCAGCGATGGGTGAGCAGATCGGCCGGGTGTATGGGGACGCCGTGCCGCTCAAGGTAGTCGGTCGAGCCGGCCACCACCCACCGGATGTCGGCCGATAGTTTCTGTGCGATCATGTCTTCGGGCACCGTGCCGCCGTAGCGGATGCCGGCATCGGCTCCCGCTTCCACCACGTCGAGCAGGTGGTTGGACACCTGCACGTCGATCTCGATCTCGGGATAGCGCTCGATGAAGACGGGAAGCACCGGTGCCAGGAGAAGGGCGCTCGCATGTTGCAAGACGTTGAGCCTGATGCGCCCCATTGGCTCGCCCCGGTAGCGGTTCAGCGCCTCGGTAGCCGACCCGATGGCCTCAAAAGGCGCTTCGATCGCTGTGAACAACGCTTCCCCGGCGGCAGTGAGGGTAACGCTCCGGTTGGTCCGATTGAGAAGGCGGACGCCCAGCCTCGCCTCAAGTCCCTTCAGCGCGTGGCTCAGGGCTGAGGCGCTGACGCCGATCTTAAGTCCGGCGCGGCGAAAGCTGCGGTGCTTCGCGATGGCGAGGAAGTAGCTGAGGTCGGCGAGGGCGGATCGGTTGCTTGGCACGCGCTGAGTGTGGCCGCCCCAAGCAGGTCGGGCAATCGCCGCGTCTAAAGGTGATCCGGGACCGAGCGAAGGAAGGGCCGCGTCAGCGCGGCTCGTGATGAAGGTCGCAAGTTTTGACGCTTCTCGACGTTTTGTGCCGGGTCCCGGATCGGGTTCCGCTGGCCCTCCGCTCCACCCGTCCGGGAAAGGACGCGCGCGAGGGGGCGAGACTTGTCATCAGGAAGCAATCAGTACGAGCCCGCTTACCACATCCCGTCCCACCCTCGGCCTCATCCTGAGGAGCCGCGTCAGCGGCCTCGAAGGACGGCTCCAGGGATCGCGGTGCAGACTGGAAACCTCCTTCGAGGCTTCCGCTTCGCGAAAGCGCCTTAGGATGAGGGAGAGAGATCGCAGATCTGATCCGGCGGAAGCCTGCCTCAATCGTCCATTTTCAGCGCGGCGATGAACGCTTCCTGCGGGATCTCGACCCGTCCGAACTGGCGCATCTTCTTCTTGCCCTCCTTCTGCTTGTCGAGGAGCTTGCGCTTGCGGGAGATGTCGCCGCCGTAGCACTTGGCGGTCACGTCCTTGGAGAGGGCCTTGATGGTCTCGCGGGCGATGATCTTGCCGCCGAGAGCCGCCTGGACCGGGATCTGGAACAGGTGGCGCGGGATCAGGTCCTTGAGCTTCTCGCACATGGCCCGGCCGCGGAACTCGGCGCGGGAGCGGTGGACCAGCATCGAGAGAGCGTCGACCGGCTCGGCATTGACGAGGATCGACATCTTCACAAGGTCGCCTTCGCGGTAGTCGGAGATGTGGTAGTCGAACGAGGCGTAGCCCTTCGAGATCGACTTCAGGCGGTCGTAGAAGTCGAACACGACCTCGTTGAGGGGCAGGTCGTAGACGACCATGGCGCGCTTGCCGACGTAGTTGAGGTCGACCTGCGAGCCGCGCCGGTCCTGGCAGAGCTTCAGGACGCCGCCGAGGTGATCGTCGGGCGTCAGGATCGTGGCGCGGATCCACGGCTCCTCGATCGCCGTAATCTTCATCACGTCGGGCATGTCGGCCGGGTTGTGCAGCTCCTTCACCGTGCCGTCGGTCATCTGCAGGCGGTAGACCACGGAGGGGGCCGTCGAGATGAGGTCGAGGTTGAACTCGCGCTCAAGCCGCTCCTGGATGATCTCGAGGTGGAGGAGGCCGAGGAAGCCGCAGCGGAAGCCGAAGCCCAAAGCCGCGCTCGTCTCCATCTCGTAGGAGAAGCTGGCGTCGTTGAGCCGTAGCTTGCTCATGGCACTGCGCAGCGTCTCGAACTCGGCGGCATCGACGGGGAAGAGCCCGCAGAACACCACCGACTGCACGTCCTTGAAGCCCGGCAGCATTTCGGCGCAGGGGCGCTTGTCTTCCGTGATGGTATCGCCGACGCGGGTATCGGCGACCTCCTTGATCGAGCCGGTGAAGAAGCCGACCTCGCCGGGGCCAAGCTCACCGATATCGGCCATCTTCGGGCGGAACACGCCGATCTTGTCGACGCCGTGGACCGCGTCGGCTCGCATCATACGGATGTTCATGCCTTTCTTGAGCACGCCGTCGACGATGCGAACGAGCACGACGACGCCGAGATAGACGTCGTACCAGCTGTCGACGAGGAGGGCTTTCAGCGGCGCGTCGCGGTCGCCCTTCGGGGACGGCAGGCGCTTGACGATGGCTTCGAGCACCGCCTCGATGTTGAGCCCGCTCTTGGCCGATATCGCCACGGCCTCCGAGGCGTCGATGCCGATCACCTCCTCGATCTGTGCGCGGATGCGCTCGGGCTCCGCCGCCGGCAGGTCGATCTTGTTGAGGACCGGGACGATCTCGTGGTTGGCGTCGAGGGCCTGGTAGACGTTTGCGAGGGTCTGGGCTTCGACGCCCTGCGAGGCGTCCACCACCAGCAGCGAGCCCTCGCAGGCGGCCAGCGAGCGCGAGACCTCGTAGGCGAAGTCGACGTGGCCGGGCGTGTCCATCAGGTTGAGGATGTAGGTCTTGCCGTCCTCGGCCTTGTATTCGAGGCGCACGGTCTGCGCCTTGATGGTGATGCCGCGCTCCTTCTCGATATCCATCGAATCGAGCATCTGCTCGCTCATGTCGCGAAGGGCCACGGTGCCTGTGGTCTGGATCAGCCGGTCGGCAAGGGTCGATTTGCCGTGGTCGATATGCGCGACGATCGAGAAATTACGGATGTTGTCGATGGGGGATGTCGTCATCGAGGATCGGCTCTCCGGCGCGGCGCGGCCCGTCGGCTCGAGGCACGGGCCCGGCGCACGGCTGTCGGCTTGATAAGGTGCTGCGCCAGATAGCAGCGTGGCCCGTCAGCGCCAAGCGAGCGCGGCGTCGCGGCCTCAGAGAAGGGCCTGGAACCGGGTGACCTCGGGCCGTTCGAGGGAACTCAGTTCGCCGAAGGTCCGCTGGGCCAGCTCTCGGGCGATCCGGCATCGCCGCAAAGCCTGCTCCGCGTCCGGCCCGTCCATGACCGCGATCAGGCGGTCATAGGCATTGGCGAGGTCGAGGAAGCCCAGTCTGGCGGCGCAGGCGGAGACCGATCGCGCGTCCTCAACGGCGATCGGACCCTCGCTTCCGCGCTCGACGAGGGCGATGAAGGCCCGCAAGGTGCCCTGGGCTCCGTCGACGCCGAGCTCCATCCGCAAGGCGTCGTAGCAGGACCGGTCGAAGACAGCGGGCCGGGCCGGGCGCGCCGGTTCCTCGTTCGTGTCGAGGAGGACCACGGTGGAGAGCTGGGTCGCCACCGCGTCGATCAGCGCCTTTCGGGTAAAGGGCTTCGCGAGGTAGGCGCTCATCCCCGCATCGGCGAAGGAGCGGATCTTCTGTGGCATCACGTCGGCCGTGAGGGCGATGATCGGCACCCGCCGCGAGGGATGCTGGAGTGCGCGGATGCGGCGCGTGGCGGTGACGCCGTCGAGGGTCGGCATCTGCACGTCCATGAGGACAAGGTCGTAGGTGCGGGCCTGGACCGCCTGCATCGCGGCCCCGCCGTCGCCGACGAGGTCAACGACGTAGCCGGAGCGTTCCAGCATCGCCCGGACGATCTCCTGGTCGACGACGTTGTCCTCGGCGACCAGCACCCTCGCAGGCCGCGTCGAGACCGGCTGATGGTCCTGTGCTGCCGCGACGTCCCGTGCCGCCTGCAGGACGATCGAGAATCGGTAGGCTGCGGCTTCGCCGGGCCGCGTCGTCCGGTCGATGCGTCCGCCCATCAGCCCGACGAGGCGCTGCGCCACGGTCAATCCGAGGCCGCTGCCATCGAGCGATGCGGCCCGAACCGGGTAAGCCGGGGACTGGTCCTCGGGAACGCCGGCCGTAATCGAGATGCGCAGGGTTCCCGCCTTCTGCCCGAGGCGCGCCCCCTGGACGGAGAGGCTGACCGTGCCGCCGACGGCGACGCCGATGGCGTCATTGAGGAGGTTGAGCAGGATCTGGCGAAGGCGCCGCTCGTCGCCGAGAACGTATTCCGGCAGGTCGCGGGCGACGCCGACGTCGAGGATGATGTTCTTGCTGCTGGCAGCCGGCCGGACGAGTTCGACCACCGCAGCGATCGTCGCCGGCAAGGCAAAACGGCCGACCTCGATGCGCAGGTCCCCGGTCTCGGATCTCGCGTAGTCGAGGATGTCGTCCACCGTCACGAGGAGCGTTTCAGTGGAAGCCTCGATCAGGCTCAGGTGACGCCTCTGCTTGCGGTCGAGCGATCCGCTATCGTTGAGGAGTTCGACGAGCCCGCGGATCGCGGTGAGCGGCGTGCGGATCTCGTGGCTCATCAGGCCGATGAACTCCGATTTCGCCCGCGTCGTGCTCTCCGCCCTGGCCTGGGCGAGTTCCGCAGCGTCGCGCGCCATGCGCAATTCGTCGGTCTTGTTATGCCGGTCCGTGACATCGCGAAGGGTGGAGAGGAGAACAGTGGTCTCCGAGCCCGGAAGCGCGATGCGGTTCGTCACCGCCTCGGCCCAGATCCATCTTCCATCTGCATGCCGCAGCCGGAAGGCGAGTACGGTACCGGGGCCTGCGGTCCCAGTTCGCGCATCGAGGGACAGCACGGCAGCGAGGTCGTCGCGATGGACGCGGTCGTGCAGCCAGAACTCCGCCGGCTCGATTCCCAGCATCCCTTTGACCGACGGAGAGACGTAGATCGCCTGCCGGTCCGGCCCATGCAGGACGATGACGTCGCTCACCGTCTCGGTGATCAGGCGATAGGGCGTCTCGGCCTTGTCCGGGGCCGCCGTCGCGAGCTTCTCCGCTGAAACCCCTTCGGTCGCGTTCGCCGCCAGGAGTTCAGAGACGCGCTTGCGCGCGGTCTCGGCGGAGGGCTCGTCCTGCGCTGGCGAGGTGTGTGGCGGTCCCCTGAGAGCCGCCTGCAACGACGGGAAGAGTGCTCTCAGGAGCGAGCGAAGACCATCCGCACTCATGGAACTCAGACCGCCCGTTACGCTACAAGGCCCGGCAGCATCGACTGCCGGGATCGCGATCTTAGGGGATCAGTGGTTTCGAATGCGTAGCGACGCCGGATTCAGGCGGCCGGCTCGGACGATGCCTTCGCCCTTCCGGCAGTCGCCATCTCGACAAGGACCTTGCGCAGGGCGCCCATCTCCCGGACCGGGCTCGGATAGGGAATGCGGGCGGTACGGTCGCCGGCGAGGAGATCCATGCCCTCGGGGTCGATTCCGGTCAGGCGCCAGTTCGCGGTTCCATCCCCCGCATAGATGGCGAGGGCGTCGCCGTGGTCGGCATTCATGTGGGCGACGGCGCCGGCCTCCCCAGCGATGAGCGCCTCGCAGCCCGCTAGGTCGAGGAGGAGTTCCGACTTCGTCAGGGTCGCGGCTTTGGCGAAGCCGCCATTCAGATGTCCGGCCGTCGGCTCCAGGGCGAAGAAGCCGAAATCGGGGAAGTCGGCATAGAGCTTGGCCTTCGGGTGGCGGGCGAGGAATCGCTCCCGAACTCGCGGTTCCTTCGTCTGGGGAGCGAGCCCGGTCACCGTCAAGCGCGGATGCGCCAGCGGATCGCCTTTACCTCCGGCGCTGAACAGGAGCGAGGCGCGCGCGTCCTTGAGCAGGTTGCGGGTATGGCCGGAAAGTCGCGAGAGCAGCATCAGCGGAGTGCCGTCGGCGTCGGTGGCGATGGTGACGAGGGAGGCGAAGGGCGTTCCATCGTCTGCGTCGAGGGTGGCGAGCGCCCCAGAGCGGATGCTCCTGAGGAGATGTCGCGACAGGCCGATCGCATTGAAGGGTGCCTCCGAGGCCGGCAGCGGCTGGGCGGGTCCGCGGCGCTGCTCGGTGGCGGGGACCTCTTCGGCGGGACTATCTTCGGCCATGGTTCGGCTCCTCGCGGCGTGTTGTCGGTGCTGCAGCCTAACGCAGGCGGCAGGCTCGCCACGAGGCCCGTCGCCCGCGACCTCTTGACGGTGATGCCCGCTGGTATGGTCAAGCTACCGCAAGCGCTCGCTTTTTTCGATCGCAGCCGCTACAGGGAGTGACTCTCCGCGCGAATGCGACCCCGCTCGGGCATGGTCGCGACCGCGTTTTTGCCGGCCCTCGCGACGAGGGCCGGATGCGGAGGCGTGGGCGGGAAATGCCCATGGGCCGCATCCGAGCAATAGGGAACGCCATGCCGACCATCGCCCTCGTGGACGACGACCGAAACATCCTCACCTCCGTCTCGATCGCCTTGGAGACCGAAGGCTACCGAATCCAGACCTATACCGACGGCGCCTCGGCCCTCGACGGCCTGAAGCACTCGCCCCCCGATCTCGCGATCTTCGACATCAAGATGCCGCGCATGGACGGGATGGAATTGCTGCGCCGTCTGCGACAGAAATCCGACCTGCCGGTGATCTTCCTGACCTCCAAGGACGAGGAGATCGACGAGTTATTCGGCCTCAAGATGGGCGCCGACGACTTCATCCATAAGCCGTTCTCGCAGCGGCTCCTCGTCGAGCGGGTCAAGGCGGTCCTGCGCCGCTTCGCACCGAAGGACGGGCCGGGCGCGGCGCAGCGCGAGGCCGACGCTGCGGCTCGGTCGCTGGAGCGCGGCCTCCTGATGATGGACCCCGAGCGCCATACCTGCACGTGGAAGCAGGAGCCCGTGACCCTCACCGTCACGGAATTTCTGATCCTGCAGGCGCTCGCCCATCGCCCCGGCGTCGTGAAGAGCCGCAACGCCCTGATGGACGCGGCCTATGACGATCAGGTCTATGTCGACGATCGCACCATCGACAGCCACATCAAGCGGCTGCGCAAGAAGTTCAAGGTGGTGGACACCAACTTCGACATGATCGAAACCCTCTACGGCGTCGGCTACCGCTTCAAGGAAAGCTGAGCCGCTCTCCTGCTCCCGAAACCGGAACGCCGTGGCCTCGTTCGACGACAAAATGCGGCTTCGCGGCCTGCTGACCTGGCCGCGGGCCCTATGGCAAGGCCTCGGCCAGCGCGCCTCGTCGAGCCTGACGCGGCGCATCGTGGTCCTGAACCTCGTCGGGCTCTTCGCCCTCCTGTTCGGCTTCCTCTACCTGAACCAGTTCCGGCAGGGGCTGATCCAGGCACGGGTCCAGAGCCTTCTGATCCAGGGCGAGATCATCGCGGGCGCCATCTCGTCCTCGGCTTCGGTCGACACGGATGCGATTCGGATCGATCCGGACAAGCTCCTCCAGCTCCAGGCGGGGGAGCCAGGGTCCCAGCGCGAGGAAAATCCCTCTCCCCTCACCTTCTCGCTGAACCCCGAGCGCGTTGCGCCGCTCCTGCGCCGCCTCGTGACCCCGACCGGCAATCGCGCGAGGGTCTACGACCAGGATGGCGGGCTCCTCTTCGATACCCGCACCCTGTCGGCGCGCGGTGACAATGCCAGGGCGGAGGGCGTCCACCGCCACAAGCGCAACGTCCTCGAACAGGCCTACGACTTCGTCCAAACCCGCATCTTCGGCTCCGTCCTCGGGGACCGGCCGGCGCAGCCCGACGAGGCCGGCCCAAGCAACGGTACGTCTCTCAAGGAGGTGCAGGTCGCGCTGGCGGGCTCTCGCGGCACCGTCGTACGGCGCAACCCGGCCTCGGAAACCATCGTTTCCGTTGCAGTTCCGATTCAGCGTGGAGGCGCCGTGCGTGGCGCCCTCATGCTTTCCACGCAAGGAGGCGACATCGACCGGGTCATCGCCTCGGAGAGGTTCGGCCTCCTTCAGGTCTTCCTCATCGCCGCCGTGGTGATGCTGGTCCTCTCGATCCTCCTCGCCGGCGCCATCGCCGGCCCGGTGCGGCGCCTCGCTGACGCTGCCGAGAAGGTGCGACTCGGCATCAAGTCGCGCGAGGAGATCCCCGACTTCACGGGCCGCACCGACGAGATCGGGCACCTCTCCGGCGCTTTGCGCGACATGACCCAGGCGCTCTACCGCCGGATCGACGCCATCGAGAGCTTTGCCGCTGATGTGAGCCACGAGTTGAAGAACCCGCTCACCTCGCTGCGCAGCGCCGTGGAGACCCTGCCGCTCGCCAAGACCGACGAGTCCCGTGGGCGCCTCCTCGCGATCATTCAGCACGACGTGAAGCGCCTCGACCGCCTGATCAGCGACATCTCGGACGCCTCGCGACTCGATGCGGAGCTGGCGCGGGCGGAAGCACGCCGGGTCGACCTGCGCAAGCTGCTTACCACGGTGGTTTCGGTGGCCAATGAGCGCCGTCGGCCGAAGGACGCCCTGATCCAGTTCGATGTCGAAACCCCTCCGAACGAGGTCGAGGCGCCGTTCATGATCTTCGGCCATGACAGTCGCCTCGGCCAAGTCATCAACAATCTCCTCGATAACGCCCGCTCCTTCTCGCCACCCGACGCGAAGGTCAGGGTCGCGCTGCGGCGTGTCAGGGGCGAGGTCGAGATGATCGTGGAGGACGAGGGCCCCGGCATCCCGCAGGACGCCTTGGAGCGGATCTTCGAGCGCTTCTATACCGATCGCCCCGAGCAGGGTTTCGGCCAGAATTCAGGGCTCGGTCTCTCGATCTCGCGTCAGATCGTTCAGGCTCATCGAGGCACCATCCAGGCCGAGAACCGCCCCGGCCCCGCGGACGAGGAGGGCGAACCGACCGTGCGTGGTGCCCGCTTCATCGTGCGGCTGCCGGCGATCCGCTGACGGAGATGCACGTCGGCGAGACGGTCCATGCCACCTGCCTCGTTGCCGGCGAGAGTGGGGTTCTGATCCGAGGCGAGCCGGGCAGCGGCAAGACGAACCTCGCCCTGGCCCTCCTTGACCGAGCCCTGGCAGCCGGCCTCCATGCCGCCTGGGTCGGGGACGACCGAATCAGGGTCGAGGCCCGCAACGGCCGCGTCATCGCACGCCCCCACCCGGAGATCGCTGGCCTCGCCGAGATCCGAGGGCATGGCATCCGCAGGATCGCTTTGAGTCTCGACGCCGCCGTGATCCGCCTCGTGGTAGATCTCGGCATTGGCGCGCCGAGACTCCCCGACGCACCCTGCAGAATCGTCCAAATCCTCGGAATCGACCTGCCGCAACTCTCCTTCGATCCTCGCCAGGTGGGTGAAGCGCTCGCCCTGCGAGTCGTCCTCGATGCCCTTCACACTCAAGCCGGGTGCGTTGCGGGGCGGACGCACCCTCCGATTCTTGCGCCGTGGCATGCCACCGACCCGTAGCGTCCGATCGGCCACCATGGCATGATCATGACGTTGTGCCGTGCAAAACGTCGCGACCGGCTTGCGCACGGTAGTGCGCTGCACAAAATGGCAGCTGCCGCTGAGAGCGCTGGAACATGCGTCGATGATTGGAATGGTGCTCGTGACCCACGGGCTGCTCGCGACGGAGTTCAAAGCCGCTCTCGAGCATGTCGTGGGACCTCAGAAGCAGATCGAGACGATCACGATCGGCCCTGAGGATGACATGGAAACACGCCGGCTCGACATCATGTCGGCTGTCGGTCGCGTCAACACCGGGAACGGTGTGGTCGTGCTCACCGACATGTTCGGCGGCACGCCGTCGAATCTCGCCCTGTCGTGTATGAGCGGGGGCCTCGTCGAGGTGGTTGCCGGGATCAACCTGCCGATGCTGATCAAGCTCGCGAGCGTGCGCGACGAGGAATCCCTCGGGGACGCCGTGCTCCACGCCCAGGAGGCCGGCCGCAAGTACATCAATGTCGCGTCACGGGTCCTTGCTGGAAAATAGTCTTTCGCGCGAAGGCCTGAGGGCTTAACCACGATCCCGAACCCGGAACGGCGCCAGGACGGTGCCGAGGGTAAAGGGAACGGCCCTCTGAGATGAGCGAGACCTTCGAGGCCGAGGACGACGACTTGCCGCCTGTGCCGGAGGGCGGGCTTCTCGAGGTGATCCCGGTGATCAACCGGCGCGGTCTCCATGCTCGGGCGTCCGCCAAGTTCGTCCAGACCGTCGAGCGCTTCCATGCTCAGGTGACCGTTACCCGGTCCGGCGAGACCGTCGGCGGCCGCTCCATCATGGGACTTCTGACCCTCGGCGCGGCCCAGGGCACAACCATCGCGGTGACGACGGCGGGCACCGATGCCAAAGCCTGCATGGACGCGATCGTCGCCCTTCTCGCAAACCGCTTCGGCGAGGACGAGTAGCGCTCAGCCGGCGATGCGTCCGCTCGGTGTCGCGTCTACACCCTGTGTCTCTCGCTCGTAGGCCTGCTTCCACAGCACCGCGTTGGGCCCATGCCCCAGACGGAGCCTGGCTCCGACGATCCGGTCTGCCCGTCGGACGATCTCCACGGTCGCTTGCCGCCGCCGCGCGAACAGGCGCGTGACGACCCTCACGAGCGCGGCTTCGGATGGATCGGCGACGATGGGGCACCGCGACACCCGCGCGTCGATGCTGAGGAACTCCTCGACCGCGTCGCGGATCATGTCGGGTTCGAGGACTCTCGTTACGCGCGTCGGCTCCGTGGGCATCTTGGTACCCGGCCTGACGGCGAGCAGGTTGCGGAGCGGGATGTCACGCTCGGGCGCGAGCACGGCATAGGCCGACGGTCTCGGTCGAGACCCGATCTCGCCAGGACCGCTCTCGCTTGAGACGACCGCCCGCAACTCGGCAGGATTCTCGAATTCGCCGGGGACGTTCAGTCCCGTTCTCTTCAGGCTGGCGCCGAGTGCCTCGCGGATTGCGCCGGAATGGTCGGGATTGATGGCCGATGCCAGCGTGACGCCGGCCGGCTTCCAGAATCCCGTTCGAGTGCGTCCCCAGAAACCGCGGGACGTCGCCAGGCCGATGACGCCCTCGAGCCGCTCATGCTGCCCCTCCGCGACCGCAAAGGCAAAGACCAGGTCGTCGCCGCGCGCCTGATGCTGGGCGGCGGGAACCAGATAGTCGGGGTCTGCAAAAACCGGATCATGGCTCCTCAGCCGCGTCAGCAGACTGCGCCAGGCGTTCGCTCGATCCTCGGTGACGTCGCAGGGACGGACGAGGTCGATCCGCCAAGTGGCCGGCTCGTCGGTACGCGCCGCCTCCCACGCTTCCCGGAGGGCCATGGATGCCGCCGCACCGCCTTCGATGACCGTGAACCGTCGTCTCATGCTTGCGTCCTGATCCCAGGCGGCCTGTGCCGATCTGGGACGCTGGCTTGCAAGCCACGCGTCCCCTCGCGCCATCGCACCAAGATCGATGCCGCGCGAGAGCGCCCCGGGATGGGAACGAGGCGATCAGGCTCCGGGGATGGCGAGGGGGTTCGCGGTCAAGGCCGTGGCATCGGGGAAATCGAGCCTCGGACGGCCGAGGAACGCATCCCAAAGGCCCTCGACGAAGGACGGATCGAGGTCGCGCACGATCAGGACGAGGCGGGAACTGTGGTCCGCGTCGGGCCAGGCATCGAGGGTGACGGGCGTGTGGATCACGTGCTGGACGCCGTGGACCACCACCGGCCGGTCGGGGTCGTCTGCCAGGGCGACCAGACCCTTCAGACGAAGGAGCTTCGGCCCGTGGTTGGCGCGAACGAGGTCGAGGAACATCTCGAACGAAGCTCTCGCCACCGGAACGGCGCTCGTCAGCGTGAAGGCGCGGATCGCAGCATCGTGCCGGTTGACGTCGTGATGGTGGTGGCCGTGCTCCTCGATCGCCTCGGCCGCCAGCCAGGCGCGGACATCCTCGCCTTTGCCGTCGAGACCGAACAATCCGCCAAGAAGTTCGCAGGGCGCGACATCCGCTTCGTGAATCGACGCGGCGGGGTTGAGCCTCGCGAGGCGTCGCCGCAGTCCGGCGCCGGAATCGGTAGCGAGATCCTGCTTGGTGAGGACGATTCTATCCGCGACCGCTGCCTGACGCAGGGCTTCGGGATGGGCGTCGAGGGTCGCGTCGCCATTCACCGCGTCCACCATCGTGACGACGCCCTGCAGCCGGTACCGCATCACCAGATACGGGTGGTAGATCAGCGCGTGGAGGATGGGTGCCGGGTCGGCGAGGCCGGTGGTCTCGATGATCACCCGGCGAAACGGCTGAATGCGGCCGTTGTCGCGCTTGCGCAGCAGGTCCTCGAGGGTGGCGATGAGGTCGCCGCGCACTGTGCAGCATAGGCAGCCGGCGCCGAGCAGGACCATGTCCTCGTCGATGGTCTCGATCAGCAGGTGATCGAGGCCGATTTCGCCGAACTCGTTGACGATGACGACCGTGTCGGCGAGCGCGGGATCGCGCAGCATCCGGTTCAGGAGCGTGGTCTTGCCGGCCCCGAGAAATCCGGTGAGGACCGTCAGCGGGATCGGATCAGGGCGGCGTTGCGGCTCGGTCATCCAACCCGCGTAGCGCGCCCACGCCCGCCGCTCAATCCTGCGCGCTCGTCCGGCGGGCGGCGGCCTTGGCGGCCGGCGGCTTGTTCGCGACCGGCTTGGCTGCGACCGGCTTGGCTGCGACCGGCTTGGCTGCGACCGGCTTGGCTGCGACCGGCTTGGCTGCGACCGGCTTGGCCGCTGGTTTGACGGTTTGCGCCTTCACGGAAGCCGGATTGGGCTTCGGCGTCGCCTTCGTGGATGTGAGCTTCTGCGCGGGAGCTCCGGCGAGAACCGGACTTGTCTCGACGGACGTGTAGGCTGTCGCAGAGGCAGGCGTCGCCGGTCGTGTCTTCGTCGCGGCCGTCGCGTTCTTGTTGCGGGCGGCTTTCGCCTCTCTGGCAGCCTTGGCGGCTTCCATCTTAGCCGTGCGGGCAGCTGCCTTCTCGGCCTTCTCCTCATCGTCTTGCGCTTGCATGGCGAGCGCGCCTTCGGCCGCGTCGCGGCCGATCCAGACCGGGATCGGCTGCAGCGGCGCACGAGGCGGCAGGGCGCGATTGCGGAGCGCGGCACTGTTCATGGTGGCAAAGGCGAGTGCCGAGGGTAGCGGTGAGGCCGCAGCCATGAGCTGTGTATTCGCCTGGTCTGCATTGCCGCCCGCGACGACCGCGCCCTGGCCGGAATCCACCGGCATGGGTCTGCGCTTGTCGCAAATGTACGGCCGCATATCCGGCGGCGCCGAGACGCCGGATCCCGGAAGGCCTTCCAGCGTCGGCGCGGTCCATCCGGCCGATTGCGCGAAGCCGTAATCGAACAGGTCGGCCGCCTTGATGTCACGCTCGCGTGCGCTCGGCTGTCCCATCACCACGGTGATGATGCGGCGGCCGTTGCGGGTCGCGCTTGCGACGACGTTGAACCCGCCCGAACAGATGAACCCGGTCTTCATGCCGTCGGCGCCGGCATAGCGCCCGAGCAATCCGTTATGGTTCGCCATGACCGAGCGTCCGAACTGGATCGCGCTGATCGAGAAGAGCTGGTGGGAATTGGGGAAGTCGCGGGTGAGCGCGCGGCCGAGCACGGCCATGTCGCGGGCGGACGTGTATTGCCGGCTGTCGGGCAGGCCGTGAGGATTGGTCCAGCGGCTCTCGCGCATGCCGATGCGCGCAGACGCCTCGTTCATCATCGCCGAAAAGCCCTCGATCGACCCGCCGAGGTTCTCGCCGATCGCATGTGCAACGTCGTTGGCCGACTTGACCATGATGATCTTCAGGGCGTTGTCGAGGGTGAGCTGCGTACCCGGCTTGAAGCCCATCTTCGAGGGCGGTTCCGAGGCGGCCTCGGCCGAGATGGTGATCAGCGAATCGAGCGAGACCTTGCCCTGCCGCACCATGTCGAGGGCAACGTAGGCGGTCATCAGCTTGGTGATTGAGGCCGGAAACCACGGATCGGTCGCCGCCTGGGCGTGCAGGACTTTTCCGGAATCCACGTCGACCACCAGCATCGGCGCGGTCACCGCATGGGCGGCGCCGCCAGCGACCAGTGCCGCACTGGCGGCGAGCCCGAGAACGAAACGGCTCAGCAATCGGTTCGTCATCAGGCCCGTCTCGAAAAGGTCGGATCCGGCCGGTCGGCCGCCGACATCTTGGAATGTGATTCGGCGGCTCCGCACCACGAATGTCCCGCAAGGACATCATGACGAGAGGCACAACACCGCCGCACTCACGACTCCGCCCCACCAACGCGGGTTCCATGGCGAGAGCATGGCAGAGGGCTTAAGTGTCGCGGAGCGGACTATTTCGTCCGATAACCAGAGGCTCGACGCTGGCTCGCGCGAGGTGGCGTCGATGTGGCGCCGGGTCTAAGGCCTTGCGCCTCTTCAGCAGTGCCGAACGTTACGGCGGCCTAAGGTCACGATGTCCTACGCGGTCAAGGAACTTTTCCATACTCTCCAAGGCGAGGGCGCCCAGGCTGGACGCGCGGCCGTGTTCTGCCGCTTTGCCGGGTGCAATCTCTGGTCCGGCCGCGAGGAGGATCGCGCCGGCGCAGCCTGCCGCTTCTGCGACACCGACTTCATCGGAATGGATGGCGAGGGCGGAGGGCGGTTCGCGTCAGCGGTAGACCTGGCCGAGGCGATCGCCGTCGCCTGGGCCGGTGGGGAGCATCGCCGTTACGTCGTCTTCACCGGCGGCGAGCCGTTGCTTCAGCTTGATCCCGCGCTGATCGACGCGGTTCATTTCCGAGGGTTCGAGATCGCCGTGGAGACCAACGGCACGCTGGCCGCGCCAGACGGCATCGATTGGATCTGCGTCAGTCCCAAGGCCGGCAATCCGCTGGTCCAGACCTCCGGCCACGAGCTGAAGCTGGTCTATCCGCAGGACAGCTTCGACCTGGATGCCCTGGCCGGGCTCGCGTTCCGCCACCATTGGCTCCAGCCGATGGACGGGCCGGATCGGCTCGCGAACACCCAGGCCGCCGTTGAGTTCTGCCGCCGGGACGCCCGCTGGCGCCTCTCGCTGCAGACGCACAAGATCATCGGAATTCCATAGCGTTCCGGTGCCGACGGTGGCATCGCGCGTGCGGGACGGTTAGGTACGCCCCATGAAGATCACCCAAGCCTTCACCTTCGAGGCGGCGCATTGGCTGCCGAACGTGCCGGACACCCATCGCTGCCGGCGCATGCACGGCCATTCCTACCGTGTCGAACTCACCTTGAGCGCGCCGGTCGATCCGCAGACCGGCTGGGTCGTCGACTTTTTCGATGTCGAGACTGCCTTCGACCCTATCCTGAAGCAGCTCGACCATTACTGCCTCAACGAGGTCGAAGGCCTGGAGAACCCCACCGCCGAGCATATCGCGGCCTGGATCTGGCATCGCACCAAAGGGGCACTGCCGGCGCTCTCCTCCGTGAGGGTATTCGAGACACCGATGTCCTGGGCCGAATACGAGGGCGATTGAGCGCGATGATGGACGAGGGCGCCCTGGTCCTGTTCTCCGGCGGGCAGGATTCCACCACCTGCCTCGCCTGGGCGCTGGCGCGCTTCTCCCGCGTCGAGACTATCGGCTTCGATTACGGCCAGCGCCATCGCATCGAGCTCGATTGCCGCGCCCGCCTGCGCGAAGGCATTTCGACTCTCGATCCCGCCTGGGCCGCCAGGCTCGGCGAGGACCATATGGTCTCGCTGGATGCCCTGGGGGCGATCTCCGACACCGCGCTGACCCGCGAGACCGCCATCGCCTTCGAGGCGGATGGCTTGCCCAACACCTTCGTGCCGGGCCGCAACATCGTCTTCCTCACCTTTGCGGCGGCCCTTGCCTATCGCCGCGACCTTCGCCGCATCGTCGGCGGCATGTGCGAGACCGATTTCTCCGGCTATCCCGATTGCCGCGACGACACGATCAAGGCGCTGCAGGTCGCGCTCAACCTCGGCATGGACCGCCGCTTCGTCCTCGATACGCCCCTGATGCGGATCGACAAGGCCGCGACCTGGGCCCTCGCAAAGGAGACCGGCGGGCAGCCGCTGGTCGACCTCATCGTCGAGGACACCCACACCTGCTACCTCGGGGAGCGCGGGGAGCGCCACGACTGGGGCTACGGTTGCGGCACCTGCCCGGCCTGCGATCTGCGGGCGAAGGGGTATTGGGCGTTCGCGGTGAATAAGCCTTGATCGGTCTCAGCGCGCGTTCTCGACGCTCGGTTTGACGGTCAGTTGCAGACCTAAGGCCTTGAGAACGCGGAAGATGGTGTCGAAACCCGGATTCTCTTCCTCCGACAACGCGGAGAGCCTTTCGCTGGTGAGGCCTGTCTCTCGGGCAGCTTGGGTCATGCCCCGCGCCCGCGCGACGATCCCGATGGCTTCGCGTAACAGCACCGGGTCGCCCTCCTCCAGGACAGCCTCGATATAAAGCGCCACGTCCTCATCGGTCTTCAGATGCTCGGCCGTATCGTAGGGAACGGTTTCCAGAGGCATCGGATCACTCCTGCTCAGCCAAGGCATGAGCCTGTTCGATATCACGCTTCTGGCTGGACTTGTCTCCGCCGCACAAGAGAACCAGGACTTCGCATCCGCGCTGAATGAAGTAGATTCTGTACCCAGGGCCGTAATCAATTCGCATCTCGCTGACGCCATGACCAACGGCTTTGACATCGCCAGGGTTGCCGAGCCGGAGGCGATCGATCCGCATCTCGACGCGAGCGGCAGCTCGCCGATCCCGCAGCGTATCTAGCCATCGACCGAATATCGCTGTGCGGCGGAATTGCATGATGCGGATCATGCCTGACCGGGTACGGAAATGCACCGCCCAGATGCCTTTAGATAGTTTTGGCCGCTATCGACCGACGGGTTCGAATCCTCTTTCCGCCACGAGCCCATCCCGTTCCGCCCTCAGCAACCCGATCAGACGCTCCGTCAGATGATCCGGCGGCTGCCCGGCCGGCCGGATCAGCACCGTCTCGATCGGGATGCGGGGCCGGAACGGCCTGAGCACGATCGGCAGACCGGCAAGGTCCCGGCTCGCGACGGGATCGACGATGGCGAGCCCCAGGCCCTCGGCCACGAGTCCGCAGCGCGCCGCGGTGTACTGCGCCATGAAGGGGAAAAGCGGCGCGATCCCTGCTTGCGCGAGGGTGTCCTCGATCGCCTGCTGGAAAACGCCCGGGCCACCCGCGATCATGATCTCGCCCGCGAGATCCTCGACGCTGATCACGCGCTTGGCGGCAAGCGCGTGGCGTTTCGGCAGAGCGCAGACCGCCTCGACGGTGAGAAAGGGTTCGCTGGCGACGCCGGCATGGCCCGAGCGCGGCCGCACGAGGCCGATATCGCATTGTCCCGAGGCGGCCCAGGCCCAGATCGTGTCCGGGCTCGGCACGTGGACCGCGACGCGGACTCCCGGGTGTTCGATGGTCAGGCGCCGGATGGCGGAGGGAACCAGGCGGGAGACCAGGGCCGGTTGGCAGGCGACGCGCAGCGGCCCTGTGCCGAGTTCGCGGATCTGGCGGGCGGCGGCATGCAGGTGATCGAGGCCGGCATAGGTCCGTTCGACCTCGCGCGCGAACGCCTCCCCCTCCCGCGTCGGAACCGCGCTCCCATGGCCGCGCACGAACAGGAGGAAACCCAGTTCCGCCTCGAGCTGTGCGATCGCGCGGCTGACATGCGGCTGACCGATGCCGAGGGATGCGGCGGCCCTTGTCATCCCGCCATGGCGCATGACGGCGCGAAACAGGTCGAGATGGGCCGGGTTCATCATGCCTGATCCGCATGGATAGCGAGCGAGGCGGTATTTGACGGCATGGGGCGGTCGTGATTGTCAAGGTTCGAGACCGGCTGTTGGCGGTGCGGCGGTGTCGGTCGGGGGAGGCCGTGAGATGCAGCGGAATGCTCAGGGCTGGGGAAGCGGGCTCCTCGGCGTCATTATCTTCAGCGCATCATTGCCTGCGACGCGCGTCGCCGTCGGCGGCTTCACGCCGTTCTTCCTGACCTCGGCGCGCGCGGTCATCGCAGCCCTGCTCGGGGCCGGGCTGCTTCTGGTTCTGCGGCAACGGCGCCCTGCGAGAAGCGATCTTCTCTCGCTGGCGATCGTGTCCCTCGGCGTCGTCATCGGCTTCCCGCTCCTCACCGCGATGGCGCTCCGCCACATCACCGCGGCCCACTCCATCGTCTTCATCGGCTTGCTTCCCCTCGCCACCGTGATCTTCGGCGTCATGCGCGGCGGCGAGCGGCCGAAACCCGCCTTCTGGCTGTTCTCGGGCATCGGCAGCCTGACGGTCGCAGGGTTCGCGCTCGCCAACGGCGACGGCGCCTCACTCACCGGCGATCTCCTGATGGCGGTGGCCATCCTGCTCTGCGGTCTCGGCTATGCCGAAGGCGCCGCGCTCTCGCGCCGGCTCGGCGGCTGGCAGGTGATCTCCTGGGCACTCGTCTTGTCTCTGCCCGTAATGGCGGTCGTCGCGCTGGCGACGCTTCCGGACGTCTGGAGCGGCATCGGCCTGCCAGCTTGGCTCGGCCTCGCCTATGTCTCGGTCTTCAGCATGCTCGTGGGCTTCATGTTCTGGTATCGCGGGCTGGCGCTCGGCGGAATCGCCGGCGTCGGGCAGCTGCAACTGCTGCAGCCCTTCTTCGGCCTGGCGCTCGCAGGCCTCCTGCTGCACGAGCCGGTCGCCCCGACCATGCTGGCGGCCTGCAGCCTCGTCGTTCTGTGTGTCGCGGGAGCCAAGCGCTATGCCTGAACTCCTGGTCGCCGCCGTGCTGGCGATGGTGGCCGGCGCGAGCATCGTGGTCCAGCACGCGCTGAACACGAACCTCCGCAGCGCCCTGAGCTCGGCCGCATTGTACGGTGTCGCGAGCACGTGGTCGGGCTCGCCTGCATGGCGCTGCTCGCCCTCGCCCTGCGCGATCCCCTCCCCTCCGCGAGCGCGGCGGCCCGCATCCCCTGGTGGGCCTGGAGCGGCGGCCTGTTCGGCGCGATCTTCGTCGGCCTCTCGATCGTCCTCGTGCCGCAGCTCGGCGCGGCGACCTTCATCGCGCTCCTGGTCGCCGGCCAGATGCTCGCCTCGGTGACCTTCGACCATTTCGGATGGATGGGCCTGACCCAGCGCCCCCTCGACCTGCCGCGCCTGATCGGCGTGGCGCTCCTCGTCGGCGGCGTGGTGCTAATCCGGCGGTGACCGCTATCGTAAGCCGCTCCTTCGGCGACGAGGATGATTCGCGATGCTGCTCAAAGGGCTATCGGCCTTTCCGATCACGCCGTCCGATGCGGCCGGCCAGGTCGATACCGCCACCTTGGGCAGGCTCGTGGCGCCACTCGCGGCAGCGGGCGTCGATTCGATCGGCCTCCTCGGCAGCACCGGCACATACCCCTATCTCTCTCGCGCCGAGCGGCGCCGGGCCGTCGACGCCGCGCTGGAGGAAGTCTCAGGCCGGGTGCCGATTCTCGTGGGGGTCGGCGCGTTGCGGACCGATGAGGCCGTGCGGCTCGCCCAAGACGCGAGAGCGGCGGGTGCCGCAGCCGGCCTTCTCGCCGCCGTCTCCTATACGCCGCTGACCGAGGACGAGGTCTTCGAGCATGTCTCGACAGTGCTGCGGGAGAGCGGGCTGTCCCTCTGCCTCTACGACAATCCTGGCACCACGCATTTCCGCTTCACCTCCGCCCTCGTCGGGCGCTTGAGCGGGCTTCCCGGCATCGTCGCCGTGAAGAGCCCTGCCCCGGAGGCACCTGCCGTGGCGGCGCATCTGGCCGAGCTTCGTGGCGCCGTGCCGGACGGGTTCTCGCTCGGCTATAGCGGCGACTGGAATGCGGTGGAGGCACTGCTCGCGGGCGGCGACGCCTGGTACAGCGTCATCGCAGGCGCGTTCCCGCAGATCGCCTTGGCGATCGTCCGCGCCGTCGAGGGCGGGGATGCAGCCGAGGCGCGTCGGCTGAATGCGCGGCTCGAACCGCTCTGGGGCCTGTTCAGGGAGTTCTCCAGCCTGCGCGTGGTCTATGCGAGCCTCGACATCCTCGGGATCTGCCGTGCGAAGCCGCCGCGGCCGATCCTGCCGCTGGAAGGCGCGGCCCGGCAGCGGGTGACGGAGGTGCTCCTCTCGCTCGATCTAAGCCGATGATCGAATGATTCGTTCGCAGGCTCGCGCCTGTAAACGCGAGAGCATCTTGGATGTGCGCATCTCCTCCCTCCCGCGACCTCATCCTAAGGTGCCCGCGTCAGCGGGCCTCGAAGGAGGCCTCCAGTGATTGCGGAGCCCACTGGAGGCCTCCTTCGAGGCTTCGCTCCGCTTCGCGCCTCAGGATGAGGTGGTGGGAGGGAGGAGCGGGGAGCGCTCGAACAAGGCTCGCCTCACCCCCCAATCGCCTGCAGCACGATCTCTCGCCGATGCGGTCGGTCGCGGTGCTCGATGACGTAGATCCCCTGCCAGGTGCCCAAAGCCGGTCTGCCGCCGACGATCGGAATGGTCAGGCCCGAATCCGTCACCATGGTGCGGATATGGGCGGGCATGTCGTCCGGCCCCTCGATCCCATGGACGTAGCCCGCATGGCGCGGAGCGAGGGTGTCGAGGGCCGTCATGAGGTCGGTGCGCACGTCCGGGTCGGCGTTCTCCTGGATTGTCAGGGACGCTGAGGTGTGCCGGCAGAACACCGTGACCAGGCCCTGTGCGATGCCGGCGGAGGCGACGAACTCGACCACGCTCTCGGTGATGTCGGTGAAGCCCTGGCCCGGTGTCGAGACCGTGAACCGGGCGCTCGCCTGGCGCCGCATCTCGCCGTCCTGAAAGCCCTCGATCAGTCCGATCCGGCCCGCCTTCATTCGCTCGCCTCCATGCTCTCGCCCGGCGCGACCTCGCGCTCTCCCCGTGCCAGGATGCGCTCCAGGGCCTCGACGCGATCGGCTTCCCGCGCGGGCTTGTCCCACCGGATGCGGCTGACGCGGGGGAAACGCATGGCCACGCCGGATTTGTGCCGCGTCGAGCGCTGCACGCCCTCGAAGGCGATCTCGAGCACCAGACCGCTATCGGCGCCGTAGGCCACCTCGCGGACGGGACCGAAGCGCTTCGTCGTGTTGTTGCGGACGTAGCGATCGAGCTTGGCGAGCTCGGCATCCGTGAACCCGTGATAGGCCTTGCCGACGGGCACGAGTTCCTCGCCGCCCTCGGGCGCCTCGCGCCAGCAGCCGAAGGTGTAGTCCGAGTAGAACGACGAGCGCTTTCCGTGACCCCGCTGGGCGTACATCATCACGGCGTCGACGATGTGCGGCTCGCGCTTCCACTTCCACCACGGGCCCTTCGGCCGGCCGGGAAGGTAGGGACTGGAGCAAGATTTGAGCATGACGCCCTCGATCGCGTCGGCATCCTCCCCCGCCCCGACCGAGGCCGGGTCGGCCCGGGCGGCGGCAAGCTCCTCCCAGGTCGCGAAGGGGACGAGCGGCGACAGGTCGATGCGGGCATGGTCGAGGGCGCCGACGAAGCCTTCGAGGCGCGTCCGGCGCTCGATGAAGGGCAGCGGGCGCAGATCCTCGCCCTCGGCGGTCAGGAGATCGTAGGCGCGGACATGGGCCGGGAACTCCTCCAGGAGCTTGCCCGTCACCGCCTTGCGGTTGAGCCGCTGCTGCAGGACGTTGAAGCTCTGCACCCTTTCCTCCCGCAGGATCAGGAGCTCGCCGTCGAGCGTCCCCTCGAAGGTGATCGCCTCGGCCAGGTCCGGGAATGCGTGGCTGATATCCTCGCCGGTGCGCGAGTAGATCTTCGCCACCTGGACTCCGTCCCGGTCGCGACCACCGGCGAGCTGGACGCGGATTCCGTCCCATTTCCACTCGCCCGAGAAATCTCGCGGATCGAACTAGTCGAGGTCGGCTTCCTCGTCGATCGGGTGCGACAGCATCGGCGGCCGGAACGGCGCCGGATTGAGCGTCTCCGGCCGTTCGGCCCGGCCCTCGACCCAGGCGAACAGGCTCTCGTAGGGCGGCGCAAGGCCGTGCCAGACCTCCTCGACGGCATCGGCGTCGTGGCCGCCGAGCGCGCCGACGGCGGTCTTGGCGAGCCGCGCTGAGACGCCGACCCGCAGGGCCCCGGTGATGAGCTTGAGAAGCGCCCAGCGCTCGGTCTCGTCGAGGGCATCGAGCCAGGCGGCGATATGGCCCGGAAGGTTGGATTTTTTCGTGGTCGCCAGGGTGTCGACGACCTCCGCAAGGGTTGGGATGTGCGGGGGCGGGTTGTTGTGGCCGAGGAGCGGTGCGCATTCCCCTCCCCCCTCTGCGGGGGAGGGTGGCCCACGAAGTGGGTCGGGAGAAGGGAGCATTGCCCTCTTCAGATATGCCTCGGTTCCCTCTCCCGCCTCGCTCTGCGAGGCACCCTCCCCCGCAGAAGGGGGAGGGCTTTCCTGCGGCCAGATCAACGCCGTCGTCTCCGCCAGATCCCCCACATAATTGTGCGACAGCCCGAACAGCACGGGATCGACCCGCGCCTCGACGAGGCCGCGGATCATCGCGGGCTTGGCTTCCTTGAAGGTCAGGCCGCCGGTCATGGCGGCGAGCGCATAGCCCCGCTCCGGGTCTGGCGCATGCGTGAAATAATCCTGCAGCAGCCGCAGCTTGGCGTTGCGGCGAGGCTCGTAGGCGAGGCGGTCGAGGAGATGGGCGAACTCGTTCACGCCGCCGCCTCCGGTGTCTCCGCTTCGCCGTCGTCGCCGTAGCCGAGCATGTGCAGCGGCCGCGCCCTGATCCCTTGCGTCCCGCACCAATGCACCAGCGCGTCCTCCTGCCCGTGCGTGACCCAGACCTCCCCGGCACCCGTCTCGCGGATGGTGCGGCAGAGGTCCGGCCAATCGGAGTGGTCGGAGATGACCAGCGGCAGCTCGACGCCCTTCTGGCGGGCGCGGGCGCGTACCCGCATCCAGCCCGACGCGAAGGAGGTGACAGGGTCGGGGAACTTGCGGGACCACAAATCCTGGATCGCCGAGGGCGGGCACAGCACGATGGCGCCGTGGAGCTTTGCCCGGTCGGCGGCCGCGACTTTCGGCGTCTCGCCGAGCGGAATGCCCTCGCGCTTGTAGAGCTCGGTGAGCTTCTCCATCGCGCCGTGAAGATAGATCGGCTGGTCGTAACCGGCCTGTCGCAGCAGGGCCATCACCCGTTGCGCCTTGCCGAGCGCATAGGCTCCGACGATGTGGGCGCGTTCGGGAAACAGCGCGACGGAAGCGAGCAGCTTCTTCACCTCGTCCGACGTATCCGGCATCCGGAACACCGGCAGCCCGAAGGTCGCCTCAGTGATGAAGACGTCGCAGGGCACGACCTCGAAGGGCAGGCAGGTCGGGTCCGGTGCGCGCTTGTAGTCGCCGGAGACCACGACGCGCAGGCCGTCCTTCTCTACGGCGATCTGTGCCGAGCCGAGCACGTGGCCGGCCGGGGCGAAGCGCACCGTGACGTCGCCGATGCGGATCGATTCGCCGAGTCTCGCTTCCTGACGGGTGCCGCAGAAATCCTCGCCGTAGCGCACGGCCATGATCCGCAGGGTCTCGGGCGTCGCGAGCACGTGGCCATGGCCGGAGCGGGCATGGTCGGCATGGCCGTGTGTGATCAGCGCCCGCTTCACCGGCCAGGTCGGGTCGATATGGAAACGTCCGAGCGGGCAATAGAGCCCTTCGCGGGTGAGGGTGAGAAGATCGCTGGCGCTGAGGGGCATGGGAGCGGATATAGGGCTCAGATCCCCGGTCAGGACCCCTCTCGAACCCGCTCATGGCCCTTCAGCAGAGTTCCGGAGACATCCTCGCCGACCGTCGCTATGAGTATGCGCAGTCCTGCCTTGCCGAAGGGAATGCACTCGCCGCCGCCGAAATGGCCGAGCAAGCCCTCGATCTCGCCCCGCGTTACGCTCCGGCCTGGTTTCTCCTCGGCCGAGCGCGCGAGGCACGCCATCGAAAGGGAGGCCTGCCGGCCGACCACGACGCCGCCATCCGCGCCTATGCCACTGCCCTAGAACTCGATCCGGAGGATGGCCTCGGCGCCCGCCTCCACCTCACGCGGCTAGGCGAAGGAGTGATGCTGGAGGCGATGAGCCCAGCCTATGTCAGGGCGCTGTTCGACGGCTACGCGCCGCGCTTCGAACGCCACCTCGTCGGGGATCTCGCTTATCGCGGGCCGGCGATCGTAATCGACGCTCTCGACCGCGTTGCCGGCGCCGCGGCTCGATTTGCAACGGTGTTCGACCTCGGCTGCGGCACCGGCCTTATGGGCGAGGCTCTGACCGGACGGTCGCAGAACCTCGTCGGCGTCGACCTCTCGCCCGCCATGCTGGTGCGGGCCGAGAAGTCCGGCCATTATCGGCGCCTCGTCGCCGGCGATCTTCGGACCTTCCTGATTGCCGAGCCCGAGGGCATCGCCGATCTCGTCGTGGCGGCTGACGTGTTCATCTACCTCGGGGACCTCGTCCCCATCTTCGCGGCCATCGCCACGACCCTCAAGCCGGAAGGCTTCTGCGCCTTCACGGTGCAGTCCCATGAGGGCGATGACGTCGTACTCGGGGAGGACGGACGGTACGCCCATGGCGACGCGTTTCTGCGGCAGGCGGCGACGGCGTGCGGCCTCGCGGTTCGGCTATTCGAGGAAGCCGCCGTCCGACGCGAGCGCGGTGCCGCCGTACCGGGACGGGTTGTGGTTCTGGAGCGATCCTGAGCAGGCCTTCGCCGTGTCGCGTGAGCCTCTTCGCGACGGTCTCATCGCGAAGTGATCGCGTCGCCGGAAGGGATCGCCCTCGGCGATGCAACCCTATGGCTCAGTTTCTGTTGCCGTCCGCTTGCAGAACGCCGTCGCACTGAGGCGCGGCCTCAGGAGAAGACGATGGCGGACCAGCAGGACAAGTCGTTTCCGGCGAGCGCGACGACGCGAGTCCCGCTCGCCCTGGCGCTGTCCGGCCTCGCCGGCTGCGCGGATTCCATCGGTTTCCTCGAATATTCCCAGCTCTTCATGTCGTTCATGAGCGGCAACACCACGCGCTTCGGCGTCTCCGCCAGCCTCGGCGATTGGGAGAGCACGGCTCGAGTCGCCTCCGTGATCCTGATCTTCTGCTTCGGCGCCTTCGCGGGCACGCTGATCGCCGCCTGGGTCGGGGCATGGCGGCTCTCGGTGCTGCTCCTGCTGCAGGCCCTGCTCCTGGCGGCGGGCGTCGTCATGCCCTACGGCACCTTCGCCTGGCCGCTCCACGCCTACCCGATCGTCCTTGCCCTCGGCCTCCAGAACGCGACGCTCCAGGACGAGGCCGGCAGAAGCCTCGCCCTCACCTACGTCACCGGGGCGGTGGTGCGGTTCGGGACCGGGTTGGCGAACCTCATCCTGCACAAGCCGGCGCCGTCTTTCTGGATCCAGGCTCCGCTCTGGGGGGCCCTGAGCACCGGCGCCGTCGTCGGCGGCATCCTGCAGAACCGCTTCGGCGAGGACGCCTTTCTGGTTCCGGCGGCCCTCGCCGGCATCCTCGCGGTGGTCGCCGTCGTCCTGACCTTGGCCAAGCCGGGCAGCGCCTACGTCACCGGCCCGTCGGCTCCGGCTCCCGACGCGCCCGCAAGCGCGCCTCCGGTCGGTGAACCGGCGGTGAGCCGTGGCTGAGATGGCGAGGCTCACCCAAGCGCCGCCGCTTCGAGCCTAGTCCGATCCCGAAGGCCCACGCATCCGCTTGGTCTCGCTCCGGCGCGACTTGTCGTCGAGGCGGCGCTTCTTCGAGGCAAGGGTCGGGCGGGTGGCGCGGCGCGGGGTCGGTGGCACCGCTGCCTCGGCGACGAGTTCGGCCAGCCGCTCGCGGGCGTCGGCGCGGTTTCGATCTTGGGTTCGAAAACGCTGTGCATTGATGACGATGACGCCATCCTGAGTCAGCCTGCGGCCGGCGAGCCGCATCAGCCGAACCGCGACGGGATCCGGCAGGGATGCCGAACGACGGACATCGAAACGAAGCTGCACGGCGGTGGAGAGCTTATTGACGTTCTGGCCGCCGGGACCCGAGGCGCGCACGAAGCTCTCTTCGAGTTCCGCCTCGTCGATGGCGATGAGCGGCGTGCATTGCAGGACCATGGCCGCTCCCGCCCACTTTCGATCTCAGCCTGCATCCGCCGGAGTGCGGGCCTTCACGGCCAGGGCGTGAAGGCCGCGCTGGAACGCCGGCTCCAGCACGCCGTTGACGAGGCGATGGCGCTCGACCCGGCTCTTCCCTTCGAAGGCTGAAGAGACCACATCTAGCCTGAAATGCGTTTCGCCCGCCTCGCGCCAACCGGAATGGCCGGCATGGAGGTGGGACTCGTCGACCACCTCGAGGCTGGTGGGTGCCAGGGCCTCCGTCAGCGCCTTGGCGATCCAGTCCTTCAGCGTTCCCGTCTCGCTCATCGTCTCTTCCTCCGGGGCCGATCCTCGGCTCATCCGCGTCAACCCCCGATGTCCGCATGCGTCATCAGGCCCGGCGCACTTGTGTTGGCCTGCCGCCCCCTCATAATCGCCTGGTCATGGATCTCAACTCGCGCCTGTTCGACAGCATCCGTATCAAGCCGACCTGCGACGAGCCCAAGGCGGCCGACGCGGCGGGATGCGAGACGCCCGGCTGCAAGCTGGCCGGGCTCTACCGCGCGCCGAAGGGGCGCAAGGCGGAAGGTCAGTATTGGCGCTTCTGCATCGATCACGTCCGCGCCTACAACGCGACCTACAATTACTTCGACGGAATGAACGACGCCGCCGTTCAGGCCTATCAGAAGGATGCGGTGATCGGTCATCGTCCGACCTGGGCGATGGGCGTCAATCCGGCGACTCGTGCGAGCAAGGCCGATGGCGGCGAACCGGCACGCGACTGGGCCTATGTCGATCCGCTCGGCATTCTCCGCGCCGAGGGGGTCGGGGGTACCAAACGTCGTGCGGCGCCGGAGCCGGTTCGGCCGCGCCATTCGGCCAAGATCCTGCGAGCGCTCGACGTCCTCGGCCTCGACGAGACCGCCGACACGGCGGCGATCAAGGCACAGTACAAGGTGCTGGTGAAGCGCTTCCATCCCGATGCCAATGGCGGAGATCGATCCTTCGAGGAGCGACTGCGCGACATCATCAAGGCGCACGATACCCTGCGGGCTGCCGGACTTTGTTGACGGTCCTGCTCTTTCGCTCAGGTCGGCACGAACGATGCAGGCCGCGCATGACGGCATTTCACGGGTCCGGTTCGGCAAATCGCGGATGAAGCCCTATATGCGGATGGCGTTTCGCGAAGTCCCGACGTTGCCGTTTGCCGGTGATGACGACTAAGCATGGCGCTTAGCTGCGGAGCCGAAGCGGCATCGCGGCGTTCCATGAACGATAGATCCCGCGAGGTTCGTGCCCTGAGGCACGCCTCGCCCCGACGAGGTCCTTATGCTCTCTGACGACACGCCTGCTTCGCTTCCCGACCGGACCGTTTCGGTCCGTGACGTGTTCGGCATCGACATCGACCTCAAGGTCCCGGCTTTCTCCAAGACCGACGAGCACGTCCCCGACCTCGATGCGGATTATCTCTTCGACAGAGAAACGACGCTGGCGATCCTTGCCGGCTTCGCGCGAAACCGCCGCGTCATGGTCACCGGCTATCACGGCACCGGCAAGTCGACCCATATCGAGCAGGTCGCGGCGCGGCTGAATTGGCCTTGCGTGCGGATCAACCTCGACAGCCACGTCTCGCGCATCGACCTCGTCGGCAAGGACGCGATCGTGGTGGAGGAAGGCAAGCAGATCACCGCCTTCCGGGACGGCATCCTGCCCTGGGCGCTGCAGAACAACGTCGCCCTCGTCTTCGACGAATACGATGCCGGGCGCCCCGACGTGATGTTCGTTATCCAGCGCGTCCTGGAAGTCTCGGGCCGCCTGACGCTTCTCGACCAGAAGCGGGTGATCCGCCCTCACCCGGCCTTCCGCCTGTTCGCCACGGCCAACACGGTTGGTCTTGGCGACACCTCGGGGCTCTATCACGGCACCCAGCAGATCAATCAGGGCCAGATGGACCGCTGGTCGATCGTCACCACGCTGAATTACCTCGCCCATGACCGCGAGGTCGACATCGTCCTCTCCAAGGCGACGCATTACCAGCGCGAAGGCGGCCGTGATGTCGTCAACCGGATGGTGCGTGTCGCGGATTTGACCCGCAATGCCTTCATGAACGGTGATCTCTCCACCGTCATGAGCCCGCGCACGGTGATCACCTGGGCGGAGAATGCCGAAATCTTCGCCGATGTCGGCTTCGCCTTCCGCGTGACCTTCCTCAACAAGTGCGATGAGCTCGAGCGGACCCTGGTGGCCGAATTCTACCAGCGCGCCTTCGGCAAGGAATTGCCCGAAAGCGCGGCGAACGTGGCGCTGAGCTGACGATCCTGGGAGGATGCGATGGGTGAGCTCGTTCCGAAGGACAGGCGACCCGGTGAGGGAACGACGCCGTCCGTGCGGACTCGCTATGAGGACGACCTCTATACCTGGGTCCAGGAGCAGGTCGTCCACCTCCGCGCCTGCGGGGTCGAAGCGCTCGACCTCGACGATATCGCCGAGGAGCTGAGCGAGGTGGGCCTCGACGAATATTGCCGGCTCCGGAGCGCGATCGAGATCATCCTGCTTCACATGCTTGAGTGGGATCACCAGCCCGAGCGTCGCAGCAGGAGCTGGGCGCTCAGTATTGCCGAGCATCGCGAGCGCGCGCTCATTCACCTGAGGAAGAGCCCTGGCTTGAAGGCCAGCCTTCAAGAGGTGCAGCAGGATGCTTTCCGCCTGACTCGCCTGGGCGCGGCGAGGCAGATGAAAAGGTCTCCGCGATCCTCGCCTGCGGACTGTCCCTATGCGTGGGACGACCTCCTGACCCGTCCCTTCCTGTTCGAGGCAGATCGCTAGCTCGCATGTCCATCTCCAACCGCAAACCTGGCGACCGCCGCGAGGCCGTGTCCGAGCCGTTGAAGCGCTCCGTCGCGGGGTGCCTGCGCGCTATCGCCAAGCGGGCCGAGGTCGAGGTCACCTATGCCAGCGACCGGCCGGCGCTGACCGGCGACAAGGCGCGCCTGCCCGAGCCTCCGCGTAAGCTTTCGCCCGGTGACGTCGCGATCCTGCGCGGCAACGCCGATTCCATGGCGCTTCGCCTCGGCTGCCACGACGTCGCGGTGCACCGCCGCCTGGCGCCCGAGAACGCGGCAGCCCGCGCGGTTTACGATGCCGTCGAGCAGGCCCGCGTCGAGGCCATCGGCTCGCGCCGGATGGCGGGTGTCGCCAGCAACATCTCGGCCATGCTGGAGGACCGCTACCATCGCGGCGGCAAGTACGAGGACATCACCGACCGGGCCGACGCGCCGATGGAGGACGCCGTCGCCCTGATGGTGCGCGAGCGCCTGACCGGGCAGGCCCCACCCGAGGCCGCTCGAAAGATCGTGGAGCTGTGGCGTTCGCATATCGAGGACAAGGCGGGGACGAACCTCGACGGCCTGATGAACTCGATCGAGAACCAACGGACGTTCGCACGCTCCGTACGTGACCTCCTCTCCTCCCTCGACCTCGCCGACGAGACGCCCCTCGAACCCGAGGACGACGACAGCGACGACGACAGCGAGGCGCAGGACGACGAGCAGAATCCGAGCGACGGCGATGCCGAGGAGCAGAGCCAGGGCGACCGTGCCGAGATGGAAAGCTCGGAGGAAGCCTCCGACGATCTGCAGGAGGGCGCCACAGAATCCGCGGACGCACCCTCCGGCGAGCTCCCCGACGAGGCCGAGGATGCGGAATCCGAGGAAGCCTCGGAAGCCTGGCGGCCTCCGACGTCAAAGGCCAACGAAGCGCGCGGGCCCGATTACAAGATCTTCAACCAGCGATTCGACGAGATCATCCATGCCGAGGATCTCTGCGACGGCGAGGAACTTGCGCGCCTGCGCAGCTACCTCGACAAGCAGCTCGCCCATCTCCAGGGCGTAGTCGGCCGTCTCGCCAATCGGCTCCAGCGCCGCTTGCTGGCTCAACAGAACCGGGCCTGGGACTTCGATCTAGAGGAGGGCCAGCTCGACCCGGCTCGTCTGGTGCGCGTGATCACCGATCCGTTCCAGCCACTCTCCTTCAAGCAGGAGAAGGACACGAACTTTCGCGATACCGTCGTCACGCTGCTGCTGGACAATTCCGGCTCGATGCGGGGACGCCCAATTACCGTGGCGGCGACCTGTGCCGATATCCTGGCACGGACGCTGGAACGCTGCGGCGTCAAGGTCGAGATCCTCGGATTCACGACGCGGGCCTGGAAGGGCGGGCAATCGCGCGAGGCCTGGCTCGCGGCGGGCAAGCCCAACGCCCCAGGACGCCTCAACGACCTTCGCCACATCGTCTACAAATCCGCCGACGCGCCCTGGCGCCGTGCCCGGAAGAACCTCGGCCTGATGATGCGCGAGGGGCTCCTCAAGGAGAACATCGACGGCGAGGCCCTCGACTGGGCGCATAAGCGCCTGCTTGTGCGGCCCGAACAGCGAAAGATCCTGATGGTGATCTCCGACGGCGCGCCGGTGGACGATTCGACCCTGTCGGTGAACCCCGGCAACTACCTCGAACGTCACCTGCGCTGGATGATCGAGGACATCGAGACCCGCTCGCCGGTCGAGCTTCTGGCCATCGGCATCGGCCACGACGTGACGCGTTACTACAAGCGCGCCGTCACGATCATCGACGCCGAGGATCTCGGCGGCGCGATGACCGAGAAGCTGGCGGAGCTGTTCGAGGAGGATGACGGCGGCGTGATCAGGGCGCCGCGGCGGGCGGGCGGACAGCGGTAGGAAAGCGCCACTGCGTCTGCGGCCTCCTGCCCGACGCGACCCAGTTCCACGGCACGGCATCCGCGACGCGGGCGCGGGCTTATCAACCTTATAGGAGTTAAAGCCTAATTATATACCTGACAAAGCAGACTTTGGGAATCCATTCGGCTACAAGCTGATCGGTTAAGGCATTGATGCAGCGGGTGAGTTCGCTATGGCGGACGAAGAAAAATTGCAGGAATTTCCGCCTATAGACTGGGCTTACGGATTTCCACCCATTCATTGGCCTCAAGGCGAAGCCGTCCGCTCTGAGAGCCAAATTCGTAGCTTTGTTGATATTGCCAGACAGGAGATTTCTGAGCTTTTCGATCGGCGAGTTCGAGAAGGTGGCGAATGGCTCTCGCCATGGGAGCTAGACGACGTATGCGATCGTATATTTGTTCGCGCGTCTCAGAAAGCTTAAACCCCTGTATGCACATCAGATACTGATTAAACAAATATATTGCGTGCTCCGCCTCAAATATCTGATCTCTAATAGAATAGAGTGACTTGATCGTGTAGTGATAAACCTTAGCCATAAAGTCTTTTCTTTGCTCTGGGGTAGTCGTAAAATCCAGGCTTTTCAATTCCCTCAACAATCTTGTTTGTATTGTAACTCCATCAGTCATATTTATCCATAGAATACTTTCCGGCAAGACATCAGTACAGAAGTACTGCCCATGCGCTAAGCTATTTCTCTCGCCTTCTGCGGCATCAACAACGACCATTAAAGCCTTTAGAATGGCTGTTGCCTCGGCTTCTAAATGTATGGCAGCAGCATAGATCGCTTCCTTGCGTGCGGTAGAGCGACGAAGCGTCAGGTATACCGCTACGGCAGCGTCTGTGTCGGCGCGAAGAAGGAGCGCAAGCATCCGCGCCATTTGCATTTCGACTTCGGGCCACGTCCCGAGGCACTGGCCTATGACCGCTGCGTGATTGGGGCGAAGCACGAAAACTTGTTGGCCGATCGTCCAAGGTGCATGCTTCGCGGCATACGGAAGAGGTTGGCGAGACATGAGTGAACGGCCCAAACAGGAAGACGAAGCCAAGCTAGAGGCTCGCCACGCGAAGGGGCAAGCGTCGGCGGCCCCTGAACCCGACGAAGCGCGGATGAGCCAGATCGCCAAGCGGCTGCTGTCGACACCGCCTGAGAAGCGGAAGCCGCTTCCAAATAAGGGCTAAAGGCGGTCGAGGCTTCTCTCGATTTTTATGTATATGCATACCAAGCATCTTATTGGCGCAGTCTGATGCAATGGACGGCGGGCTAGTTTGGCCCTATGAGGATGCGGAACGACCCTGATCATAAGCCGTTAACCCGCACCTAACACAGTGTGTCGCAACTCGGGCCGGGCTAGCAGTGACGACATGAACCTCTTTCAAACATTTCGGCTCTGGCTAGGCCTTAGCAGCGACAAGAGCGAGAAGCTCGCGTTCAAAAATCAGCGCGAGGCTGCGGAGTTTGTGCGCCGTCTTTATAATGG
>FSSH01000066.1_pt1 | contig 44707 bp, 49 predicted proteins | sample 1166101 | NCBI WGS metagenome assembly FSSH01 (sample SAMEA32972668, study PRJEB13176) | freshwater metagenome | biome: Drinking water system; feature: Biomass in drinking water that filtered by 0.45 um membrane; material: drinking water | place: USA | collected 2012-12-20 | depth 0 m
ACCAAACAGACAATTGCGAGCGGAGCGAAGCAATCCAGTGTGCCGCAAGTCGTGAAGCTGGATTGCTTCGCTGCGCTCGCAATGACGATTCAGATTTTACGCAGTCAGCTCCAGAGTATCCTTCATGGTCAAGCGTGTTCGGCGCTCGATATTCGGTCATCCCCGCGCAGCGCTTGTGGCATGTTTCTCGACTTCGCTCGAAACGAACGGGTCAGAGTAAAGTCACCAGACGCTACATCGCCACTCAGCGCTTACGCACATACCAGATCGCCACTCAGCGCTTACGCACATACCAGATGTCGCGGCCACCGCAGGCGGGATCATCGGCGCGGTAATCGATTTCGATCAGCTCGGCGCGGACGAATGCCTCGCGATATTCGTGCGGATCAAGGCTCTCATGATAGAGCGTTTGATCATAGTTTTTGCTCATCGACAGGCTTTTTGCAGGCGATGTGTTGAACAATGCCCGCCCGTTCGGGCTCAGCCACGCGCCGATCCGCTCGATTACTGCCGCCTGTTCGTCACCGCGCAAATGGAACAGGCTGTCCCAGGCAAGCACGCCGTCATAAAATCCGTCCATCGCCACGCGCCGCATATCGGCATTGATCCAGCGGTGGCGGGGAAACCGGGTGCGGCACAGCCCGACCATTTTGGCTGATATATCAACGCCAGAAACCATCAGGCCGCGATCAATCAGGTGGCGCGTTACCGGTTCGCCTGCGCCGCAACCCAGATCGAGAATACGCCCGCCCTTGGGCAGCGGCTGAATGAAGCGATCCAGCCAGGCGCGTTCAGTAAATGATTGGCGGCGTTCGCTGTCGAACTTTCCGCTGTTGCGTTCGTAAAAGGCGGCAATCAAATCAGACAAATTCTTACACTCGTTTCAATGGCATGTCGGGGCCATATCGGGATCGTTCGTTGATGCGCTTTGGAACCGAAAGGCCCATCACCCGTTCCATATTCCATGCGTCCCGAACCCGGATCGTCCGGCCGACCGGCGCGCTGAGGAGTAATATCATGGGTGAACTCACCGACAAGATCAAAGGCAATGTCAACGAGGCGATCGGCAAGATCAAGCAGAATAGCAGCGATGCCGAAACCCAGGCAGAGGGCAAGGCCCAGGAACTGAAGGGCAAGGCCCAGCAGGCTGTTGGCAAGGTTAAGGGCGCGCTTGGCGACGACATCTGATCGCACCGTTACAACGCCCGAAATCGCGTTGAAACAGGGCCGCCCGGGCAACTGGTGCGGCCCTTTTTTAGTGCGACTGTAAAGGTGACTTAAGGGGCAGTTTTAGGGGCAATTTTGTGCGGTTAGGGTCGCTGGACAGGCCGAAACCGATCAATATTGATTCGCGTGTTGCTGGCGCGGCTTAAAAAGCGAGGCCGCCGTGAACGCGGATAGTCTTACCCGGCTGTATTCATTTACGAAAATTCGTCACTGCCCAAAATAGGTATATTCGGTGTTGTAATGACCGCGCGTGGCGTGCGCATGGAGACCAACAGCCTTTGAGGGGAGGGTGATTTTGGCCGATATGATTGATGACGAGCTTGCTGAATCGCCGCCCGTCCTTCCTTTTGCGGCCGAACAGTTTCTGGAAGTCAGGCAGTGTGGTGTCGGCGCCGCGCTACGTGCTGCCCGGCTCGCTTCCAACCTGACCGTGCAAGCCGTTTCAGAACGCACGTGCATCCGCACCGTTTACATCGAAGCACTTGAAGAAGGGCGGCTCGAACAGTTTACAGCGTCGCTCTATGCGGTGGGCTTTGCCAGCAACTATGCGCGCGAAATTGGATTGGACCCTGAATGGGCCGCGCAGGAAATGCGGGCTTATATCGGTGCAGCGCCCAAGGCCTGGCGGCGTTCGGGCTGGCTGCATTAAGGCTGCACCGTCGCTTACCGGCCCCTGATCGCGCTGATTGTGGTGCCGTTGGTGATGACTTCGATATCGGTTTTCAAATGGAGCAGCCGCACCCCGGTTAGCGCCAATGCCCGGTCGAGCGCCGGGGCAAATTCTTCGGTCGTGGTAACGGTTTGCGACCAGCAGCCATAGGCGGTGGCGAGGAGCGCGAAATCCGGGTTGTGCAGCGCCGTACCGCTGAGCCGCGTGGGATATTCGCGTTCCTGATGCATGCGGATGGTGCCGTACCCGCCATTATCGACCACGATGACGAGCATGTTTGCGCCGTGCTGGACGGCGGTCGCCAGTTCCTGGCCGTTCATCAGGAAATCGCCGTCTCCTGCCACCGCCACCACGGTTTTGTCAGGGCAGCGCAGGGCACCCGCGACGGCGGCGGGGACGCCATAGCCCATGGCGCCTGCGGTGGGGGCAAGCTGGGTGCCGGGGTTGCCGTAATGCCAGTAACGGTGCCACCAGCCGGAAAAATTCCCCGCGCCGTTGCAGATGATCGTTGTGTGCGGATCGAGCCGCGCCCGCATCGCCGCGACGCACGGCCCAAGATCAAGGGTGATCCCTGCACGGGGTTTGGGCGTTGACCACTCCAGCCATTCTGCGTGCGCTTCGGCCCCATCTGATCGCGGCCAGGCCGGCGCTTCGGCCCGCGCCAGCATGTCAGCGGCATAAAATGGTGCAGAGGTAATCGCGGTATCGGCGCGGTACACCCGGTTCAGCTCGGCTGGATCGGGGTGGATATGCACCAGCTTTTGGCCTGGATGATCGGGTGTCACCAAGGTGTACCCATCGGTCGTCGCCTCACCGAGCCGCGCGCCGATCACCAGCAGCAGATCAGCCGCCTTGATCCGCGCGACCAGTTTTGGATTGGGGCCATAGCCCAGATTGCCCGCCCAGACCGGTGACGCATTGGAAACCGCATCCTGTCGCCGGAAAGCGCCTGCCACGGGAATGCCCCAGTGTTGCGCGAACCGATCAAAGGCAGCGGCGGTCGGCTGGTCCCAGCCCGCGCCGCCGATGATCGCAACCGGGCGCTTGGCGGTGGCAAGGTGATCGAGCAGGTCGCTGTAATCGAACGGATCAAGTGCCGCCGGGTGGCGCGTAATCGCTGGCCGATCAACCACCTCCACCCCATCGCACAGCATATCTTCGGGCAGCGCGATGACGACCGGGCCGGGCCGTCCGCTGGTCGCCACAGTATAGGCGCGCGCGATATATTCCGGGATGCGGCGGGCATCCTCAATCCGCGTCGCCCATTTGCACAGCGGCGCGAACATTGCGGGCAGATCGATTTCCTGAAAACCTTCCCGGTCCCGCATGCCGCGATCGACATCGCCGATGAACAGGATCATCGGCTGGCTGTCCTGCATCGCGACATGCACACCGATGCTGGCATTGGTTGCCCCCGGCCCGCGCGTGACGAAGCAGATTCCGGGACGCTGCGTCAGCGTGCCATCAGCGCACGCCATGAATGCAGCACCGCCCTCTTGCCGACACGTGACCACATCGATCGCAGGCACATCATGCAGCGCATCAAGCACCGCGAGAAAGCTTTCGCCCGGCACCTGGAAGATCCGGTCGCAGCCTTGCGCGATCAAATTATCGACAAGAATCCGGCCGCCGGTTCGTAATGTCATCCCGCTCTCCTTGGCACCCCCATAGCCAAGGTATAGGCTCAGGCAAAACCGCAGGAGAGAATATGACCAACTTCACCACGATCGCGAGCGGCCTGCGCTTTCCCGAAGGCCCGGTTGCGATGCCCGATGGCAGCGTGATTTTGGTTGAGATTGAAGCCGGGCGAATCACCCGGGTCCGCCCCGATGGATCGACGGAAACGGTGGCAACCCCCGGTGGCGGGCCGAACGGGCTGGCGATGGGGCCCGATGGCAAGCTGTATTGCTGCAACAATGGCGGGTTCAATTATGTCGAGCATCCGAGCGGCCTGCTGATCCCGCACGGCCAGGCCGATCATTATTCGGGCGGGCGGATTGAACGGATCGATATCGATACAGGCGCGGTGGAGGTGCTGTACAAGGACGGCGATTTCGGCTGCGTGTTGCGCGGGCCGAATGATATCGTGTTCGATGCAGATGGCGGCTTCTGGTTCACCGATCACGGCAAAACCCGCCCGCGCGAACGCGACGTTACCGGCATTTTTTATGCGAAAACCGATGGCAGTCATCTGGAAGAAGTGGTGTTCCCCAGCGAGAACCCGAACGGCATCGGCCTGTCGCCAGACGGCAACACTCTGTATGCGGCAGAAACCTATACGTGCCGGTTGATGGCCTTCAAGGTAACAGCACCCGGTAAGGTTGATCAGGCCGGTGGGCTGGGGGGTGCCGGCATCCCGCTATACCGCCCGGCGGGTTACAAATTCTTCGATTCACTTGGGGTGGAGGAATGCGGCAACATCTGCGTCGCGACCATCGGCGAGAGCGGCATTTCGGTCATTTCGCCCACCGGGGAATTGGTCGAGTTTGTGGCCACGCCCGATCCCTTCACGACCAACATCTGCTGGGGCGGCGCGGATAGGAAGACCGCCTATATTACGCTATCGGGAACGGGGCAGCTAATCGCGATGCCATGGGGGCGGGCGGGATTGCAGCTCGCTTATTGAGCCTGACGACGTCAGTGGTTGAGCAGCACCGGGTAGCGCGCGGAATCGAGGAAGCGCTGCGTTACGCCCCCGAAAATTGTCTCGCGGAAGCGGCTATGGCCATAGGCGCCCATGACGATCCAGTCCGCATGTAGCGACTGGGCGGTATCCTCGAGCGCGACGGCGATACCCTGGGCATCGCACGGACGTTCGACCAGTTCGGCGTGGATGCCGTGGCGCGAAAGATACCGGGCCGCATCGGTCGAGGGGAACAGGCCGGGCGAATCGACGATTGTTACCAGCTTTACCGCCTTTGCCCGCGCCAGCAGCGGGACGGCGGCGCGCAAGGCGCCTGCGGCCTCGACCGTGCCAGACCAGGCGATCATCGCGGTGCCGGTGATGAAAAGCGGATCGGCAATCGCCGGCACTGCAAGCACCGGGCACCGGGCGGCGAGCACGACATCGCCGACAAGCTGCACCGCATCGGGGCTGCAATCCGTGCCGGCATGATTAAGCGCCATCACGATCAGGTCCGACAGCATCGATGCCGTACCCAGCTCTTCGCTGGGAATGCCGCTGCTCGTCCGGCAATCCCAGGGAACATCGTCTTTCGCCAGTTGGCTGCTCAGCAGCGCGATCAGCTCGCGCTCGTCTTTTTCGGCCTCGGCGAATGCAGTGGCGAGGAAATAACTGCCGCCGAACGGGTCCATCGTCATGAAGCGCCGAAGCGGCGTGTTGATATGGAGCGTGATGTGGCCGTTCGTCAGCCGGGCGATGTCGAGCGCGGCTTGCAGGCGGGCATGATTATCGGGCGAACCATCAGCGAAGACGAGAAGCGATTGCATCGGGCATCTCCTGTCGAGCCGAGTTGTTTTGTGCGCCACCGATCGACTCGGCGGATGGCAGCGCCATCCAAGCCGCAAACGGCGGCGGCCGCTTTGATGCCAATCAAATTTGGGCGGCCGGGATACCATGGTCGCGATCGGGGGCGATTCCGCACCTGCGCGGCGTTGACCGCCGCCCGCGCGCGGGACTAAGCGACAGGCAATCCCTTCGACCCTGCGGAGCCAATTGCGATGAACAAGCTCTATCCCAATGCCGCTGCCGCGCTGGAAGGCGTGTTATTTGATGGCATGATGATCTGCGCAGGCGGCTTTGGCCTGTGCGGCATTCCCGACCGGCTGATCGATGCGATTCGCGATGCGGGCACCACCGGGCTGACGATCGCCAGCAACAATGCCGGCATCGACGGAGAAGGGCTGGGCAAGCTGCTCCGCACGCGGCAGGTGAAAAAAATGATCTCCAGCTATGTCGGCGAGAACAAGGAGTTTGAGCGGCAATATCTGAGTGGCGAGCTGGAGGTGGAGTTTTGCCCGCAGGGCACGCTGGCGGAGCGGTGCCGGGCAGGCGGGGCAGGCATTCCGGGCTTCTACACCAAAACGGGCGTCGGCACGTTGGTGGCAGAGGGCAAGGAAACCATGATGTTCGACGGCCAGGAATATATTCTGGAGCGCGGCATCGTCGCCGATTTGTCGATCATCAAGGGCTGGAAGGCCGATGAGGCGGGAAACCTGATTTTCCGCAAAACCGCGCGCAATTTCAACCAGCCAATGGCGACCGCAGGCAAGATGTGCATCGCGGAGGTGGAGGAGATTGTGCCCGTCGGTGCGCTCGACGCTGATCAGGTCCACTTGCCGGGCATTTACGTCAACCGGCTGATCCTCGGCGCGCCCTATGACAAGAAGATCGAATTTGTAACGACACGCGAAAGGGAGGCGGCATAATGGCCTGGACTCGTGACGATATGGCGGCCCGCGCCGCGCGTGAGTTGCAGGACGGGTTTTATGTAAACCTGGGCATTGGCATTCCCACATTGGTGGCCAATCACATTCCGGCGGGCATGGATGTGACGCTGCAAAGCGAGAACGGCATGCTTGGTATCGGGCCGTTTCCTTACCCCGATCAGGTCGACCCCGATTTGATCAACGCCGGCAAGCAGACGATCAGCCAGCTGCCGTCATCGGTGTTTTTCAGCAGCGCGGATAGCTTTGCGATGATCCGGGGCGGGCATATCGACCTGACCGTGCTCGGCGCGATGGAGGTTTCCGAAGGCGGCGACATCGCCAACTGGATGATCCCCGGCAAGCTGATCAAGGGCATGGGCGGCGCGATGGATTTGGTCGCGGGCGTCAAGCGGATCGTGGTGGTGATGGAACATACTTCGAAAAACGGCGACCCCAAATTCATCCCCGCCTGCACCTTGCCGCTGACCGGCAAAAACGTGATCGACATGATCATCACCGATCTGGCGGTGTTCCACCGGCCCGATCATGCCAGCCCGTTTGAGCTGATCGAGCTGGCCCCCGGCGTGACGGCAGATGACGTGCGCGCCAAAACGACTGCACACTATAAGGGGTAACCGCATGCGCATTCTGCTGACGGGATCGTCGGGCTGGCTTGGGCGCTATCTGGCGCCGCTGCTGCGCAGTGCCGGGCATGACGTGACCGGGCTGGATGTTGCGCCAGGCGTTGATACCGATGTGATCGGTTCGGTGGCAGACCGCGCGCTGATCGACCAGATCTTTGCCGATCGCGGGATACAGGCAGTGATTCATTCGGCCGCGCTGCACAAGCCCGATATTGCGCGCTACCCCACTCAGGCCTTTGTCGACGTAAATATCACCGGCACGCTGAACCTGCTCGAAGCGGCAAGCGCTGCCGGGCATGATCGGTTCATCTTCACCTCCACCACATCGCTGATGATTTCCGATGCCATCCGCCGTGCGGAAGGCGACCAGGCGGTGTGGATGGACGAGACGATGGCCCCGTTGGAGCCGCGCAACATTTACGGCGTGACAAAGCTGGCTGCCGAACATTTGTGCCGCCTGTTCCATCAGGAGCGCGGCCTTGCCTGCCTGGTGCTGCGCACGGGGCGCTTTTTTCCCGAGGATGACGATACCCACACAGCGCCATCGGGCGAAAATCTGAAGGCGAATGAACTGCTCAATCGCCGCCTGACGGTGGAGGATGCCGCGGTCGCGCATCTGGTGGCGCTGAACCGGGCGGTGGATATCGGCTTTGGCACGTTCATCCTGTCCGCGCCGACGCCGTTTGTGCCGGGCGACGCACAGGCGCTGAAGGCGGATGCGCCTGCCGTGATTGCGCGCTATTTTCCTGATGCGGCGGCGCTTTATGCTCGGCGCGGCTGGGTGCTGCCGCGCTCGCTTGACCGTGTGTATGATGCGGGCCTTGCTGAACGCGTGCTCGGTTTTCGCGCCGCGACCGATTTCGGCACGGTGCTTGATTCAATCCGGGCGGATGCGCCGCTGCCGGTGGCGCATGATGCAGCCTATATCAGTCCCAAGGAACAGCCCGGCGCGCGCCAAACTGTGTCAGGATGACGCCGATTTTCGCGTCGGGCGCGTAACGATTCACTTCCGCCCGACATGCTAAGCGCGTAGGAGTTTTTCGTGCAGCGACGGCCCCGCCAGCGGGCCGCGCGCAGGCGGGGCTGATTGCGGGGGAAATTCGGTGAAAAAGATACTGTACGTGTTGGTTGCCGGCACCGTCATCAGCGGGCTGTGCGCGTTTGCCGCCGGTGGCCAAACGCCGGGCAGCACCAAACTGTGGCGGCTCGATTGCGGATCCACCTATATCCCCGATCTTAACCTGTTTTCTGATACCCGCGCCTATCCGGGTCAGGGCAAGGCGCTGACCGCGAGCTGCTATCTGATCAAGCATGGCGACCGCTATTTGCTGTGGGATGCCGGGCTGCCCGCATCAATGAAGGGTGCCAAGATTGACCAGAAAACCGGCGGGGCCACGATCACCAAGACCATTGTCGAACAACTTGGCGAACTGGGTATCAAACCCGAACAGATCGAGATGATCGGCATCAGCCATTATCATTACGACCATGTCGGCCAGGCCGAATCATTCCCCGGCGCAACGCTGATGATCGGCAAGGGTGATCTGGATGCGCTGAGCGCAACGCCGCCCGCATTTGGCGCCAATCCGGCAGCGCTGAAGACCTGGATTAGTGGCGCGGGCAAATCCGTGCCCGTCTCTGGCGACCGCGACATATTCAGTGATGGCAGCGTGACGATGGTCGATACGCCCGGCCACACCCCCGGCCACCACGCCTTGCTGGTAAAGCTGGGCAGCGGAAAAACATTTCTGCTAACCGGCGATCTGGCGCATTTTCAGGAAAACTACGCGTCAAATGGCGTGCCGACCTTCAACACCAATCGCGCCGATACGCTGGCGTCGTTTGATCGGTTCAAGAAGCTGGCTGCCAATGTGAAGGCGACGGTGATCATCCAGCATGATCCGCGCGACATCGCCAAGCTGCCCGCCTTTCCTGCTGCCGCCGAATAAGCGGCTAGACGAGACCGGCCTGTCGCTGGCAAGGACACCGCATCATATGGCGGGGGCGGGGTGGCAACGACCCGGCATCTGGCCGAACTGCGGGAGATTATCGATGCGTGCACTGCTTTCCACCGCCCCCGGCGGACCAGAAACCCTGTCGCTGCAAACATTGCCTGATCCGGTAGCGGCTAAGGGCCAGGTGGTGGTCGCGGTAAAGGCGTGCTCGATCAATTATCCCGATGTGCTGATTATTGAGGACAAATACCAGTTCAAGCCTGCGCGCCCCTTTGCGCCGGGCGGCGAAATTGCCGGTGTTGTCGACAGCGTTGGCGAAGGCGTGACGGGCTGGGCGCCGGGCGACCGGGTGGTGGCAACGGTTGGGCATGGCGGCCTGGTTGAAAAGATCGTGGTCGATGCAGCACGCCTGTTCCGGTTGCCCGAAGGGCGCAGCTTTGAAGAAGGATCGGCGCTGCTGCTTACCTATGCGACGACGATCCATGCCCTGCTTGATCGCGGGCATCTGGCAGAGGGGCAGACGTTGCTGGTGCTTGGGGCCGCGGGCGGCGTTGGTCTGGCAGCGGTGGAACTGGGCAAGGCATTTGGCGCACGCGTGATCGCGGCGGTATCCAGCGAGGAAAAGGCAGCGGCTTGCAAGGCGGCGGGCGCTGATGAGACGATTGTTTATGGCCGCGCGCCGTTTGACAAGGATCAATCAAAAGCATTGGCGGAGGCTTTCAAGGCAGTGCTGGGGCCGAATGGCGCGGATGTGATCTATGATCCGGTCGGCGGCGATTATGCTGAGCCTGCGCTGCGATCAATCGCGTGGGAGGGGCGTTACCTGGTGGTTGGCTTCCCCGCGGGTATCCCCAAATTGCCGCTGAACCTGACGCTGTTGAAAAGCTGCGACGTGTGCGGCGTGTTCTGGGGCGCATTTGCGGCGCGTGATCCAAAGGCCAATCAGGACCATGTCGAGCGCCTGTTCCGGCTGTGGAAGGAAGGGGCGATCAATCCGCTCGTCACCGATGTTTTCGCATTTGAAGACGGTGGCCAGGCGATTGCCAAAATGGCGGCGCGCGGGGCAATCGGCAAGCTGGTCGTTCGCGTAGCGGCGTAACGCGCGAAATCGCGGGGCGTTGCTTTAGGCAAACTGGCTCCCTATTTGGGGGCGCATAATAACCATCACCGGGACACCCGCTTCATGACGACCTTTGACGATCGCGAACGTGCCGCCGAAAACCATTTCGCGCTGGAGCAGGATATGGCTTTTCGTGTCACGGCCCGGCGCAACAAGCTGGTCGGGCAATGGGCAGCCGAGCTGATGAAGTTTTCGCCGGAAGAAGCTGACGCCTATGCAAAGGCTGTCGTCCAGTCGGACTTTGAAGAAGCAGGCGATGAGGATGTTGTCCGCAAGATTCTGGGCGATTTGACGGCCGCAGGTGTGGCGATTGATGATAACGGCGTTCGCGGGCAACTGGCGCATCAGCTGCTGGTCGCTCGCCAGCAATTGTCGGAAGCGAACTGACAATGCCGATGCCGGCCACCGAGATCGAACAGCTGATTATTGCCGCTATTCCCGATGCCCAGGTCGACATTACCGATCTTGCTGGTGACGGCGATCATTATGCCGCGATTGTTACCGCCGAAAGTTTTCGCGGCTTGCCACGGATTAAACAACATCAGGCGGTATATGCCGCTCTTGGAGGCCGCATGGGAGGCGTTCTTCACGCGCTGAAGCTTACGACTGCCGTCCCCGCCTAAACTTTTGCTTACCTGCCCGAGAAGGAGCGACCGATGACCGACGACGCCCAAGCCCGCATTGCCGATATGGTGGCGAGCGCAGATGTATTGCTGTTCATGAAGGGAAGCCCGCTTTTCCCCCAGTGTGGCTTTTCCAGCACTGCGGTGTCGATCCTTAATCATTTGAACGTCGAATTCGGCAGTGTCGATGTGTTGCAGGACCAGGGCGTGCGCCAGGGCATCAAGGCATTTTCTGACTGGCCGACCATCCCGCAGCTCTATGTGAAGGGCGAATTCATCGGCGGGTCCGATATCATGATGGAAATGTATGAAAGCGGCGAATTGTCGCAATTGCTGACCGATAAGGGGCTGGTCAGCGCAAGCTGACACGCGGCTGGGGGCTTCACATGCTGCTGGACAATGGCGACCCGCATAAGGGCTATCTGCCGATCGGCCCCAATGCGGGATCGGGCGGCAGCCCAGGAGGCGGTGTGGCGCCGATGCTGCTGTGTGATTTGACGCAAAGCTATTCGCCAGCCGGCGGCGGGGGCGTTAGCACCTATCTGCGTGAAAAGCGTGACTATATCCTTGCGAACACCCCGCATAGCCTGTTGCAGATTGTGCCAGGCCCCGAAGACAAGGTGGTCATCAATGGGCGGCATATCTGGGCTGAGGTAGGGTCAGATCCGGTGCGGGGCAGCCCCAATTACCGGTTCATCCTTCGCACCAAGATTGTGCGAGAGCTGCTCGCACGGTTTCGCCCGGATATCATCGAATCGCTGTGTCCATGGGTGCTGCCCTGGACGGCGATTCACCACCGCCGCGCCTTTCCCGATACCGCACTGGTCGCCGCTTACAGCACCGATTTTCCCAACGCCCATGTCTATCGCGTGGCGCAGGCCAAGTTCGGCACCTTGATCGGCAAGGGCTTTCGCTGGCTGTCCTATGGCTATGCCGAGATCACCTATCGCGAGTTCGACTGGGTTTATACCCTGAGCGATGAGGTTTGCGCCGTGCTCGCCAAGCATAATGTGCCGCGCACCAGCGTGCTGCAGCTGGGCGTCGACATCGATACCTTTCACCCCAGCAAGCGCGATCCGGCATTCCGGGCAGAGCTGGGCCTGCCGGGTGATGGGCCGCTGCTCGTCTATGCCGGACGGTTGGATAATGAAAAGCGCGCAGACCGGCTGGTCGATATGTTCCGCCGCTTGCCGCCTGAACTGGGCGCGGCAATGGTGTTGATTGGCGACGGAAAGCTGCGTGAACGCCTGGTGGCGGAAAGCCAGGACCTGCCCATCAGTTTCATGGGCTTTGTGCATGACCGTGACGTGCTGGCGCGCGCGCTGGCATCGTCGGATATCTATGTGTCGGGCATGGCGGACGAAACCTTCGGCATCTCGATTGTGGAGACGCAGGCGTCTGGCTTGCCCGTGGTGGGCGTTGCCAGCGGGGCCATGGTTGATCGCGTGCCGGGCGGGCTGGGGCTGTTGGGGCCGGTTGATGACACGCAGGCGATGGCGGACAATGTCGTGTCAATTTGGCGTGATGATCATGATGCGATTGGCCTGGCGGCTCGCGCGCATGTGGAAGCACGGTTTAGCTGGGATCGCACATTTGAGCGGTTGTTGACTGATATCTATCCCAACGCGCTGCAAAGTGTCGCGTCGCGCCGCATAACCGGGGGGCGTCCGCGTGCGCCGATTAAATCTGCACCGGTGCCGGCCATCTGAGTCTTTGCGTTTGGCGAAGGCCGGGTTGGGCGGATCGACGCGAAACCGGAAATGCAGCTGTCGATCCGCCCTGCTAAAGCGTCACCGCTCGGCGTGCCTAAACTAAAGCAGCTTGCGTGCCAAAATGCGGGCTTTGGCGGTTTACCGCCGCTCGCAATGGTTAACGCGCCAAGCGCGTGCCCACCGCCTGTAAGCTTTTCCGACAGTTGAGCCGTTCATCTGCCAGTCAGGCGGGACCGGCCAAAACTCTTGCGTTCCGCTATCGATAAATCTCCTATTGACTACGCCTGTAATCGTTGCGATTACATACGTAATCAAGGGAGCCAGCGATGACCGAGCGAATCAGCGATGCCGAACATGCGGTGATGGAAGTCCTGTGGGACCGATCGCCCTTGTCTGCGCAGGATGTCGCAGAAGGCGTGGCGCCCGGGCGTGACTGGAACATCAACACCGTCAAAACGCTGCTTGGCCGGCTGCTTGCCAAAAATGTGATTGCGCATGAGGAGGATGGCCGCCGCTACCTCTATCGCCCGTTGGTCGCGCGCGAGGATTATGTCGCAGGCGAATCGCGGCGCCTGATGGATCGGTTGTTCGGCGGCAAGCTGATGCCGCTCGTGGCCCATCTCGCCGAGCGTGACGAACTGACCGATCAGGACATTGCCGAGATTGAGGCGCTGCTGAAGGGGCTGAAATCATGATCAGCTGGGCAATCGAGGCGCTGATCGCCTCCACAATATTGATGCTGGTGGTGCTGGTGCTGCGCGCGCCGGTGCGCCGGGAATTTGGCGCCAATGTCGCCTATCTATTGTGGGTGTTGCCGGTCGCCCGGCTGCTGTTGCCGCCGATGCCGGGGCAATGGCAGTGGAGCCGCTTGTTTGCACCAGTGGTTGATCGGCTGGCGAACACCCAGATTGCGGCCGGTGTGCTGAACGGCGCGCACGCAAGCCCGGCAATTATCGAGCAGGCTGCGATGCGGGCTGAGATTGCGACGTCTGCAGGCATTGCCGATATTCTCGTGGTTCCGCCCGTTGTTGTCGAACAGGGCGCGCCCATCGCGGTGTTGCTGCTGGGCTTCTGGGCAATCGGCGCGCTGTCGTTCATCGGCTGGCACCTGATCCGCTACCACATGTTCGTGCGATCAATTGTGCGCCAGGCCGAAGCGACCATGCTCGACGGCGTCCGGATGATCGAAACCGATGCCGCAACCGGGCCGCTGGCGTTCGGCATCTGGCGCAAATATGTCGCCTTCCCGCGCGATTTCCGGGAGCGTTATGATCGCGAGGAGCAGGCGCTCGCGCTGGCGCATGAGCTGACCCACCACGCCCGGGGCGATCTGATCGCCAATTGGGTGGCGCTGGTGGTGCTTGCCCTGCACTGGTTTAATCCGTTGGCCTGGCGCGCTTTTCGGGCGTTTCGCGCCGACCAGGAAATGGCATGCGACGCGCGGGTTCTCGCGGGCCGCAGCGCTGCCTTAACCCACGCATATGGCCGCGCAATCGTGAAATCCGCCCATGGGCGCGCGGTATCTGCGGCTTGCCATCTGCATACGATCAACGATTTGAAAGGGAGATTGAGGATGCTTTCGACGACGAAAAAATCACGCCTGCGCGTGGCGAGTGGCGCACTTTCGGTATTCGGGGTCACGATGGCCGGGCTGGTGCTGACGGCGTCGGGGACGCAGGCTGCAGAACGGCTGCGCAGCAAGGTTGGTTCGACCATCGGTGCCGAACTGGCAAAGCTTGATCGCCTGGCCGCTGATGCCACGGCACCGCTTGCGCCGTTGCCGCCGCTGCGTCCTGCTGCTGCACAGGCACCCGCCGCCCCGCAGGCGGTGGCCCCGCAGGCGGTGGCCCCGCAGGCGGTGGCAATTCCGCCTTCCGCCGCCGCTGATCCAGCGCCGCCCGCCCCGCCTGCCCCACCCATCGTTGTGATGGGCGACAAGGGCGACAAGGGCGGCAATCAGATCTTTATGATCCGCAGACACGGGGATGCGGAAAAGGGTGATGGCAACACGGTCGAAAAAACGGTGCGCGTGGTGATGCGCGGTAAAAATGGTACGGTGATCACCGATGACTTTAAGGGCATGCCCGATATGCCCGATGTGCCGGACGTTCCCGAAGTCATGTCGCTGCGCTGCAAGCAAGGCGCATCCGGCACCGACAAGGATCTCGTGATCAACGAGGTCAAGGACGGCAAGCACCGCATTGTGATCTGCACGGATCGGGTAAAACGGCTGGCATCCAACACCAGCGTCAAAATTATCGATAGCGTTGAAATTGAGCGCAAGGCCTATCGTGCTGCGCTGGATGGCCTTCGCAGCGCGCGTAACAGAATGTCCGCCAAGGGTGGTCCCGGCCAAAGCGAGGCGGTGAATGCCATCGACCAGGCGATTGCCGAAGTTGAGGCTGATCTCGCCAAGGTCAAGTAATCGCCTCCCCAGCATTCGGTGCCGAACGGCACCGGACGGAATCCCGGCAGGCATTGCCCTATCGCCTGCCGGGATCTCTGTATTCCCGATCCGGCCCGGACAGGTCTTGTGTTTGTGCCCGCGAACCGGCATTTAATGCCGCATGGATGGGCTTCCGACCGGCGATTGTATCGCGATTGGGCCGCTCGTGGCGCGGGTGCTGGCGCCCAATCCGTCGCCGTTCACTTTTACGGGGACGCAATCGCATCTGGTCGGCACGACCGACATAGCGGTTATTGATCCCGGCCCCGCTGATCCCGCGCATATTGATGCGATCATGCGCGCCCTGGCGGGCCGCAAGCTGGCGGCGATCATGATCACCCATACCCATAATGATCACAGCCCCGGCAGCCGCCCGTTACAGGCGCTGACAGGCGCGCCGATCATCGGTTGTGCACCGCTGGCGCTCGACAATCTGGGGCCGCGTGCCGATGCCGCGTTTGATGCTGATTATGCGCCTGATCAGGTAATGGCCGACGGCGATGTGGTGGCGGGGGACGGCTGGACGCTGGCGGCAGTGGAAACCCCTGGCCATACATCGAACCATCTGTGTTTTGCGCTGCCAGAGGCCAAGGCGTTGTTCAGCGGCGATCATGTGATGGGTTGGTCCACCACCGTCGTCGCCCCGCCGGACGGGGATATGACGGCCTATATGGCCAGCCTCGCCAAGCTCCAGACGCGCGACGATGTGATCTATTACCCAGCGCATGGCGAGCCGATTACCAACCCGGCGCAAAAGGTGCGGGGGTTTCTGGGCCATCGCCGCCAGCGAGAGGCGCAGATATTGCGGCTGATCGGCGAAGGGGTGGGCGCCATCCCCGATCTGGTTGAGCGCATGTATGTGGGTGTCGATCCCCGGTTGTTCGGGGCGGCCGGCGGATCAGTGCTCGCGCATCTGATTGATCTGCAAGGGCGCGGGTTGGTGGTTGTCGAGGGACAGGTCTGGGCAATCGGCAGCGAAGCGCAATCATGACGACACCGGTCGAGCCAGAAGGCGAACCCAAGGCAAGATCGATGGGCTGCCTGTTGCGCACACTGGTTACGCTGATGGTGCTGATAGGCGCGGTGGTGGCGGCCAAGATCGGTTATGATTGGTATCACCGCGATTACACGATCACCCGGGAAGATGATGGTCAGGTCATCACCAAGGTTGTGCAGGCGACCTTCGCGCGGGCCAGTGCCCTGAAAGTCGGTTCCGTGTCAGGCACCGTGCAGTCGAGCGCAACTGATGTGCGCGGCGGCGGATGGCTGCGGTCGGATAAAGTCGTCAAGGCACCTTTCACCGTCGATTATTTTATTGATCTGTCGACAATGGGGCCGGACAAATATCGCTGGGATGCCGATAATCGTCGGCTGACGATTGATGTGCCCGATGTCACCGTGGCGCGCGCGAATGTTGATGAGAGCGCGGTGACGCTGGACGAGACGCGCGGCCTGTTCGTCACGCGTGATGCCGCAGCAACACTGGCGCGCAAAGTCTCCGCCTTTGCGCAGCGTGCCGCACAGCAAGAGGCCCAGAAGCCAGAGCGGATTAAGGCAGCGCGCGATAATGCGCGACGGGCGGTGAAGGACTTGATCGGCAGCGCGGTGGCAGCAGCGAAAATGGAAAATGTTGAGGTCGTCATTGCCTTTCCGTCCGAGCGGCGCGGCGATGGTGAACGCTGGGATCAGTCGCGCTCGCTGCAGGAAGTGCTCGGGAACGGGCAGTAACCAGCACGCCGCCCATTTTCAACGCGATCGATCGCAGTTAGGAGATAGCGGGGCTGATTTGGGGGCGAGTGAACATGGCGACACTGGCAGAAGCGCCGCGCCGCGGCGGCAAGACGGATGATGGCTTTTTCCTGACGATGGCGTTTGTCATTGCCGCCTTCGTTTTCATCAGTTTTCTGCAATTCCATTTGCGCGGGCTTTCCAGCTTCGATGCCCCGCTCGTCGTCCACGCCCATGCCGTGATCTTCATGGGCTGGATCGTGATCTATCTGCTGCAGAACTGGTTTGCGACGCGCGGGCCGATCTCGCTGCATCGTCGGCTCGGCTGGCTGGCGCTGGGCTGGCTGGCGCTGATGATCTTCGCGGGCACCGAAGTGACGATCTATGATGTGCGCACTGGGCGCACGCCGTTCTTCTTCCTTCCACTTCACTTTTTGGTATTCGATCCGATGATGGTGATCGGCGCGGCGGGGCTGATTGTTGCGGGGGTGGCGCAGCGCCGTCGGACCGATTGGCATCGTCGGCTGAATTATTGCGGCATGGCGCTGCTGACCATGCCTGCCTTTGGTCGGCTGCTGCCGATGCCGTTGCTCATTCCCTGGTCCTATCACGTGGCATTTCTGTGTAGCTTGGTGTTGCCATTGATAGGCATCATTGCCGATCTGCGCCGTGATGGGCGCATCCACCCGGCATGGCTGTGGGGGATGGGCGGCATGGTGGCTACCGAGTTGGCGATCGAACTCATTACCTATTCGCCGATCGGCCTGGCGCTGTATCAAACAATGACAGCCGGCTCGCCGGGGGCTGCGATCGCTCCGCTTGCCTTTCCGCCCATCCCATTGGGTTGATCCGGCGGCCTCGCGGGCCCATGTAAGCCCCGACTTCGCGGGAGTATCGAGATGGACGCACGCAACGGCATGGGCGGTAACCCGACGGGGACTGATCTGCGCGACGAGATTGATCGGCTGCGCAAGGATCGCAACGCCGTGATCCTAGCGCATTATTACCAGCGGCCCGAAATTCAGGACATTGCCGATTTTGTGGGCGATTCGCTGGATCTGTCGCGCAAGGCGGCGGCGACCGATGCCGATGTCATCGCGTTTTGCGGCGTGAAGTTCATGGCAGACACGGCCAAGATCCTTAGCCCGGAAAAGATCGTCGTCCTGCCCGATCTGCGCGCCGGGTGCAGCCTGGAGGATAGCTGCCCGCCCGACAAATTCGCCGCCTTTCGCGCCGCGCATCCAGACCATATCGCGCTGACGTACATCAACTGTTCGACTGAGGTGAAGGCGCTTTCCGACGTTATCGTCACGTCGTCGTCGGCGGAAAAAATCCTGAGTCAAATCCCGCCGGAACAGAAAATCATCTTTGGCCCCGACAAGCATCTTGGCGGTTATCTGGCACGCAAAACCGGGCGCGACATGCTGTTATGGCCGGGCGTGTGCATTGTGCATGAGGCGTTTAGCGAAACCGAGCTGCTGAAGCTGAAGGCAAAGCACCCCGGTGCCCCGGTGGCGGCGCACCCCGAATGCCCGCCCTATATTCTGGATCATGCCGATTATGTCGGGTCGACCAGCGGCATTCTGGATTTTGCCAAGACGATTCCCGGCGACACGCTGATCGTCGCGACTGAGCCGCATATCATCCACCAGATGCAAAAGACTGATCCGACCAAGAATTTCATCGGTGCGCCGGGTGCAGACGGCAACTGCAATTGCAATATCTGCCCGTATATGGCGATGAACACGATGGAAAAGCTCTACATCGCGCTGCGTGATCTGGAGCCACGGATTGAGATTGAGGAAGGCTTGCGGCTGCGCGCGAAGAAATCGCTCGACGCCATGCTGGCAATGGCAAGCGCGACGGTGGGGCAGGGCGATCTGGGGCCGGTGCGGATTAGTGGGGATTAGGGATGGCGGTGGCCTTCTGCGCGGGTCGCTTAAGCAAAAGCACCAGCGGCAGCGCGAGGATCGTCAGGATCATCATCAGCCGAAAATCGTCGAGATAGGCGATCATCGCGGCCTGGCGGTTGATCTCGGCATTTAGCAGCATCACCATCGGCAGACTTGTCCTGATGAATGGCTTCGTTGTGGTTGACCATTGTCAGCGTGCGCCACGGCGCGCGGGTGACGCCAATTTGGCGCGCGCGATCATCACATCGGCGGCGCATCCGGCGGGAAACGTCGCTAATTGGGAAGCCGATATTATCGGTCATATCGCGCATTAGTAACCAGGCCTATCATCATCAGGGCATGATAAGTTTTGTCCGCGGCTCCGGTGCCAGCTTGTTATGTGAGATAGGCAAGGTTGCGTTGCCGCAAAATTCGGTTCCCTGGTTGCGGGAACAATAATGCTGCGGCTTCGTTTCCCCTCGGCGCTAAAAACCAATTGCGGCTTTTTCGCCCATGATTGATGGCCAGTGGGGCAAGGGACGTTACAGATAATGCCAAATGCGCTGCCGCCACCCGTCGCCATGCCGTTTCTTGCAAACGATTCCGCCTCAGCAATCCTCATCCGCGATCATGATTGGTCATCCACGCCGCTTGGCCCCATTCAGCAATGGTCGCAGCCGCTGCAAACCGCGGTTGGCATGTTGTGCCGTGCCGGGCTGCCCATGTGCCTGATCTGGGGTGAAGACGGCATCATGATCTATAACGACGGTTATGCCGAGATTGGCGGAAAGCGGCATCCCCGGATGCTTGGCTCCAAAATAGTGGATGCATGGCCCGAAGCAGCAGCTTTCAACGCGAATATCGTGAAGCAGGGACTGGCGGGGCGCGCACTGTCATATCGAAATTCCGAATTTAGGTTGATGCGCAACGGCAGGCTCGAAGACGCCTGGTTTAATCTCGATTATACGCCGGTATTTGGCGGTGACGGGCAACCTGCCGGGGTGATAGCCTTTGTAACGGAGACGACGGCGCTGGTGAAGGAAACCGCCGCGCTGAAGCGCAGCGAAGAACAGTTCCGTGTCTTTGCGCAGGCAATGCCCAATCATATATGGGCCGCGCGCGCCAATGGCGACCTTTATTGGCTGAATGATCAATCATACGCCTATAGCGGCACGTCTGCTGGCGCTTTGGACGGGGCGACGGCCTGGGGCAATATCGTCCACCCCGATGATCTGCCGCAGGCGGGGGCGCGCTGGTCCGCCGCCATTGCTGCGAGTGTCGTTTATGAAACCGAGTTCCGGATTCGGCGGGCAGATGGCCAGTATCGCTGGTTCCTGGTGCGTGCCGAACCCATTTTTGATGCAGAGGGTTTGCTGACCGGCTGGGTGGGCACCAACACTGATATCGATGATCTGCGCGAGACTGAAGCCGCACTGCGGATCGCCAATGAAACGCTGGAAGAACAAGTGCATGCACGTACCGCCGAGGTGCAGGCCAAAGAAGCGCGGCTGCGGACCATTTTTGAAACCAGCTTTGGATTTCAGGGCTTGCTCGATCCAGACGGGATATTGCTCGATGCCAACTCAACCGCGCTCGCGGCGATCAATTGCACGCTGAACGACATTGTCGGCATGCGTTTTTGGGAAACGCCGTGGTTCGCTGGCAATCCGGGCATGGATGAAGCGATGCAGCAGGCGGTGCGTGCCGTGGCGAGTGGTGTGGTCATCAAGCAGGAATTGCTGCTCAACCTGCCCGTTGGGGGATGGCGATGGTTCGATTTTATCCTGCGGCCCATTATGTCGGCGCAAGGCGAGGTGATGGCGATCGTACCCGAAGCGCAGGAAACGACCGATCGACGCGCAGCTGAAGAAGCGCTTCGCCAATCGCAAAAGCTGGAGGCGATGGGCCAGTTAACGGGCGGCGTGGCGCATGATTTCAACAATCTGCTGACCCCGATCATCGGCACGCTTGATCTGCTGAGCAGGCGCGGATTTGGCGGCGAGCGCGAGCAACGACTGATCGAGGGCGGGCTGCAATCAGCGGAACGTGCCCGCACGCTGGTGCAGCGCCTGCTGGCATTTGCACGCCGCCAGCCATTGCAGCCCCAGCCGGTTGATGTCGCCGCGCTGATCCGATCAATGAGCGATCTGATCGCCAGTACATCGGGTCCGCGCATCCGCATTGATCTGGCGATCCGCGAGCCACTGCCAGCAGCCACGGCAGAGGTGAACCAGCTTGAAATGGCGCTGCTGAACCTGGCCGTAAACGCGCGCGATGCGATGTCGGCTGGCGGTACGCTGACGATTGGGGCGTCGGCACAGACCATCGCGGCAGGGGGCCGACCGGGCCTGGCAGCCGGGCGTTATGTGATGATCACCGTCAGCGACACCGGCGTTGGCATGAACGAACATACCTTGCGCCACGCGATTGAGCCGTTTTTTTCCACCAAGGGCATTGGCAAGGGCACCGGGCTTGGCCTGTCAATGGTGCATGGGCTGGCATCGCAACTGGGCGGTTCGCTGACCATTTCGAGCAAGCCTGGACTGGCCACAACGATCGAGCTGTTGCTGCCGGTATCCGATTCAGCTGCCGCTGCGATTGAACCGCCAGCCGAGCTGATCGCCGCCCCGCGCGGGGCAGGCACCGTGCTGCTTGTCGATGACGAGGAACAGGTGCGCGTGACGACAGCCGATATGCTGATCGAAATCGGATATGACGTGATCGAAGTTGCATCGGGTGAAGCCGCCATTGACCTGCTGGATCGCCGAAAGGTGGATTTGATTATTACCGATCATCTGATGGGGGGCATGACGGGGATGGCCCTGATTGACCATGTGCGGACCAGCACGCCCGACATGCCCGTGCTGGTCATTTCGGGCTATGCCGATGCGGCGGGAATCGCCGCCGATGTGCCCCGTTTGACCAAGCCGTTCCGCAGTGCTGAACTGGCGGCAATGCTATCCGGGCTGCACGTTCGCTGAGCGGCAGCGGCCAATTTTCGATGGCGGTTAGAGGCGGATAGCGATTTTCATTAGTCTCGTGCGGGGACGGGCACGAAATACCGCATAACGACCAGTGGATTCGTCGCCAATCTTCGCTTAGTACCGCGCTCGTGCCGTCGATTCATGCCCTTGCCAATCCTGCCCGCTTTCTAAAGCTGGCCCGTCCGCTTACCCCGGCGCTGTTCTGGGCGGGGGCGCTGCTGATCGCATTTGGCAGCTGGGCCGGGCTGACGCAGACGCCAGCGGATTATCTGCAGGGCGAAACCGTCCGCATCCTGTATATCCATGTGCCGACCGCCTGGCTGGGCATGGCCGGGTGGAGCGGCATTGCGGTGTCGAGCCTGACCTATCTGATCTGGCGTCACCCGCTGTCGATGCTCGCCGCGCGCGCCATGGCGCTGCCGGGCGCGATGTTTGCCGCGCTGTGCCTGGCAACCGGATCGATCTGGGGTCGCCCGACCTGGGGCACATGGTGGGAATGGGACGGTCGGCTGACGTCGATGTTGTTGCTGTTCTTTGTGTATCTGGGTTTCATGGGCCTTGCCCGGGCCGATGCTGATCGTGGCGGCGATGGCCGCATTCCGGCGCTGTACGGGATCGCCGGATCGGTGCTGCTGCCCATCATCCGCTATTCGGTGGTGTGGTGGAATACGCTGCATCAGGGGCAGAGCATTGGCTTGACCAAGCAATCGATCGACGGATCGCTCATCTGGCCGCTGTGGTACACATTGGGCGGTTTCACCCTGTTTTTTGCAAGCATTGTGCTGATGCGGATGCGCGCCGCGCTTGCCAACAGCAAGGCAGAAGCGCGGATGCGGCGGATGGCGCAGGCATGAACCCCTGGCCCTTTGTTACCGCCGCATATGCGATTACGCTGGTTGCTTCAGCCGGGATCGCGCTATTCAGCTATCTGGCGATGCGCGCCGCCGAAAGGGGCAGTAAATGAAAGCGAAGCATCAACGAATGACGCTGGCGGTGCTCGCTGTGGCGGCAATTGCCGGATCAAGCGGCTTGGCATTATCGGCACTAAAGGATCAGGCCGCGTTTTTCTATGCGCCGGGTGATGTCGCCAAGCAGGGCCTGCCGCTGGGGCGCGCAGTGCGGCTGGGCGGCATGGTTGAGGGCGGATCGATCAAGAAACAGGCGGACGGCGTTACGATCCGCTTCATCGTCACCGATGGCAAGGCGACCGTGCCGGTCACCTTCAGCGGCATCACGCCTGATCTGTTCAAGGAAAAATCCGGCGTTGTTGCCGAAGGCAAGTTCCAGCCCGATGGCAGCTTTGTCGCCGATAACCTGCTGGCCAAGCATGATGAACGATATATGCCTCCCGAAATGGCAGGCAAAATGGCGGCGAAAATGACGCCGGGGAAAAACGCACCACAATGATTGCTGAAGCGGGGCTCGCCGCACTCTGGATCGCTGCTGCGCTGGCCGCGCTGCAATTTGCATTGGCCGCACTTGGTGTGGCGCGGGGTGACCCCGATGTGATGAATGCCGTGCGCCCGGTTGCTGTGGTGCAGGGCCTGGTCATCATGGTCGCGCTGGCGGTGTTGATGTGGTTGTTCATCACATCGGACATGTCGGTATTGCTGGTGGCGCAGAACAGCCATTCGGCCAAGCCGATGCTGTATAAAATCGCCGGTGCCTGGGGCAATCATGAAGGATCGATGCTGCTCTGGGTGACGATTCTGGGCATGGCGGGCGGCGCGGTGGCGGTGCTGGAGCGGCGGCTGCAGGTGTCGACGCTGGTGGCGACGCTGGGCGCACAGGCGCTGATCGCGCTGGGATTTTACGCGTTCTTGCTGTTCTCATCCAATCCGTTCGCGCGGCTAACCCCTGCGCCGGTTGATGGGAACGGGCTGAACCCGCTGCTGCAAGACCCCGGCCTCGCCTTCCACCCGCCCACCTTGTACATCGGCTATGTCGGTATTTCGGTGGCGTTTTCGTTCGCCGTTGGCGCGATGGTTACCCGCGATGTTGGCCCCGCCTTTGCGCGCGCGATGCGCCCCTGGGTGCTGGGGGCGTGGATTTTCCTGACGCTGGGTATCACCGCAGGCAGTTACTGGGCCTATTATGAGCTTGGCTGGGGCGGCTGGTGGTTCTGGGATCCGGTTGAAAACGCGTCGCTGATGCCCTGGCTTGCCGCGACTGCATTACTCCATTCGGTGACGGTGCTGGCCACGCGAGACGGGCTGCGCGCGTGGACGATCATGCTGGCGGTGGTTGCCTTTTCGATGTCGATGATCGGCACGTTTTTGGTGCGATCAGGCATTTTGACGAGCGTGCATGCCTTTGCCGTTGATCCTGAGCGAGGCAGCTTCATCCTGGCGCTGCTCGCGCTGTATATTGGCGGCGCGCTGGCGCTGTTCGCGCTGCGGGTGGGCACCATTCGCGCGGGCAACACGTTTGAACTCGTCAGCCGTGAAGGCGCGCTGGTCGCCAACAACCTGCTGCTATCGGTGATCCTGGGCATCGTGCTGATCGGCACATTGTACCCGATTGTCGCCGCTGGGCTGTTCGGCTTGCAGCTGTCCATTGGCCCGCCATTCTTCAACAAGGCCGCCGGGCCGGTTGCGCTCGCGCTCGTCGCGATCATGGCGGCCGGGCCGTTGGTGCGTTGGCGTCGGGATGAGGCTGGCGCCGTCGCCAAACGCATCATCGTGCCGATCGTGATCACCGTGCTGGTCTTGCTTGCGCTCGTCGTGTTCGCGGCCAATGCCGGTATCTTGCCGATCCTTGGCTTGTGCCTGGCAGCGGGCCTGGCGGTGGCCAGCCTTGCGCCGTTGTGGAAGCGCAATCTGCGCCGCACGCCGATGTTCACTTATGGTATGGTGCTCGCGCATCTGGGCATCGCGGTGAGCCTCGCCGGCATGGCATCGGAGACCGCGTTTACGCAGCAGACGCTGGTCGCCGCCACCGTTGGTGAGCCGCAGCGGGTGGGGCCGTACACGATCACGCTGCAGGGGATTACGCCGGTTGCGGGCGAAAACTGGTCGGCATTGCAGGCCCGGCTGAAGGTGCAGCGCGATGGCGGTACGCCCTTTACGATGACACCGCAGTCGCGCTTTTTCTCCAGCCCCGTCACCGTCACCAGTGAATCGGCGATTGCCACGGTGTTCGACGGGCAGCTTTATACCGTGCTCGGCCAGCCTGATGAGGCCGGGCGGTGGCAGTTGCGCCTGTGGTGGAAGCCATTTGTAACGCTGATCTGGGCGGGGGGCGCGCTGATTGCGCTAGGCGGCTTGCTGTCGCTTATCGGGCGCGTCAGCCGTGATCGCAAAGCCGTGCTGCGGGAGGCTGCGGCGTGAAGCCCGGGCTGCTCTGGGTGCCGCTGGCGGTGTTTGCGGGGCTGTTCGTAGTTGCGGGCTATGCGCTGATCAAGCCCGCCGATCGCACTGTACGATCAGCGATGATTGGCCGGCCTGTCCCAGAATTTGCGCTGCCGCCGATGCTGCCGGGGAAGCCGGGCCTCGAAACCGCTGTGTTCCGCCAAGGCAAGCCCCGCCTGCTGAACGTCTTTGCAAGCTGGTGCATCCCGTGCATTGAAGAAGCGGCCCAATTGGATCGCTTGCGCGCGATGGGCGTGCCGATTGACGCGGTCGCCATTCGTGACCGACCAGAGGATATTCGCCGCTTTCTGGCGCGATACGGCGATCCGTATGAAACAATCGGTGATGATTCTGAAAGCGCTGTGCAGCTGGCGTTTGGCTCTGCGGGCGTGCCCGAAACCTTCGTGATCGACGGGCAGGGCAAGATCATTCTCCAGCATGTCGGCGCGATTCGCGATGAAGATGTGCCGAAGATCCTTGAAGCGATGGGCAAGTCATTGTGATGCGCTGGATAATCGCGCTTTTGTTGCTGATGGCGGCTGGCCCGGCGCTCGCTGATTCTGCGCGCCCGCCTGCCCGGCTGGCGGACACGCAATTGCCCGATCCCAAGCAGGAAGCTGAGGCGCAAAAGCTGATGCTCACGCTGCGCTGTCTGGTGTGCCAGGGCCAATCGATTGGCGACAGCAATGCCGAAATGGCGGGCGATATGCGCGCGTTGGTGCGCCGCCAGATTTCTGAAGGATCAACGCCTGAACAGGTGCGCGATTGGTTGATCGTGCGCTATGGAGATTATGTGACCTATGATCCGCCACTGTCGGCCGCAACGGTGCCGCTATGGATCGCGCCGATTGCGTTTATCGTGATCGGGCTGTGGCTGGCCCGCGCCAGTTTCAAGCGGCGGAAGCGCGCCTGATGGGCTGGGTGATGCTGATCGGTATCGGGCTGGTTGCAGCGGCATTGCTGTGGCGCTTGGGCGTGCCCAAGATATTGTGGACGTCGACGGCGGCGGCGCTGATATTTGGCGCGGCGGGATATGCTTTGCAGGGGTCGCCCAATCTGCCCGCGAGCCCGGCAAAAGGTGAGATGTCCAAGCTTGATGTCGCTGACGACATTGTCGAATTGCGCAGCGCGTTTTTTGGCCGCTTTACGCTCGATGCCGCCTATCAAACCGCCGCCGACGCGATGATCCGCAGCAATGACCCCGGCAGCGCAGTGAAGGTGACGCTGGGCGGCATCGACAAGATTCCAAGAAGCGTCGCGCTGTGGACCCAGCTTGGCAGCGTGCTGGTCACGCATGATGGCGGCAACCTCTCACCCGCCGCGCTGTTTGCGTTTCGGCGCGCGATGTTCATTTCGCCGCGCCACCCCGGCCCGCCATTCTTTCTGGGGCTTGGCTATGCGCAGTCGGGCCAGTTGCAAAATGCCCGTCTCTGGTGGCAGCGCTCACTCGATCTGTCGCCGCCGGGCGCAAGCTATCGCACGGCCATTCAGGAACGACTGATGCTGCTCGATCAGTTCATTCTATCGACGCAGCAACAGGGGCAAGGCGCGCCGCCGCCGGCCGAGTGAGGGTTTGCTTCGGCGCTTTCCAATATCGCGCTTCCTCGGCCTTCGCCTGGGAAGCTTCTAGTTCAGCGTTGGGACTGCGGTAGAAATCTACCGGTATCAGAGCCGTTTGTAATCACATCACAGCATTCTCAAGCCCCTCCCCTTTAGGGGAGGGGTTGGGGTGGGGGCTCTCCTAAGGCGCGCTGGTCTCGGTGAGACTGATAGCCCCCACCCCCGGCCCCTCCCCTAAAGGGGAGGGGTGAGTTGGTTTGATCGCAAGCAGCTCTAGGCGAACGGTCGGTTCAGCCGGACGATTGCCCAGTTAAGCCACGCCGCAAAGCTTACCCATAGCAGATAGGGCACGATCAACAGGCTCGCAAAGCTGGAGATGGGCGCGATGAGTACCACCAGCAGCAGCAGCGATATCCACAGAAATACCACCTCCACGAGCGCCCAATCGGGCCGCTGCGCCCGGAAGAACAGCGGGCTCCATAGCAAATGGCAGACGGCGTTGGTGGAAAACAGGCAGATCACGCGGCTGCGCTCCCAATCCTGATCGGCGGCATACCAGGCGGTAATCGCCGACCATGCCGCCAACCCCAAAATGATGGTCCAGGCGGGGCCGAACAGCCAGTTTGGCGGCTGCAGGCGGGGCTTTTTCAAATTGTGATACCAGGGGCCGATGGGCGTCATCAAACCGCCTGCGCCGCCGAGGAATATTGCGCCGCCAACGCCGATGATAACGGGTATTTCCATATTGGTCGGTCCTGCCTGCCTTGAAGAGTGTCAAACAACTGGTACACGCAAAGGATGCGAGCGTCCTTTCCATTCTCCGCCATCGTCGGCCAAGACGAGATGAAATTGGCCCTGTTGATCGCCGCGGTGGATGCGCGGATCGGCGGGGTGATGGTGTTTGGAGATCGCGGCACCGGCAAATCGACTGCGGTGCGTGCGCTCGCGGCGTTGCTGCCGCCGATGCAGGTGGTGCCGGGATGTCGTTATGGCTGCGCGCCGGGCCAGTCGCTATGCCCCACGCCCGAAACGCACCGCCCCGGCCGCGCCACCGCGCCGGTGCCGTTTGTCGACTTGCCGCTGGGCGCGACGGAGGACCGGGTGGTGGGTGCGCTCGATCTGGAAAAGGCGCTTGGCCAGGGCGAAAAAGCGTTTGAACCCGGCCTGTTAGCCCGCGCGCATCGCGGGTTTTTGTATATCGATGAGATCAACCTGCTGGAAGATCATATCGTTGATCTGCTGCTTGACGTGGCAGCATCAGGCGAAAATGTTGTTGAACGCGAGGGGCTTAGCGTGCGTCATGCCGCGCGGTTCGTTCTGGTCGGCAGCGGCAACCCGGAAGAAGGCGAGCTTCGCCCGCAGCTGCTCGACCGGTTTGGCCTGTCGGTGGAAGTGCGAACCCCGCAGGATTTGAAGCAGCGCGTCGAAATATTGAAGCGATGTGACGCTTTTGAACGCAAACCGGATGAATTTGCCGCGGAATGGGCAAAAACGGAGCGAAAAACGCTCAAAAAGATCGCAAAAGGCAAGGAATTGCTGGCGATGGTTGTGGTGCCTGATGCGGTGCTGACGCGCGCGTCCGAACTATGCATGGCGGTGGGGGCTGATGGGCTGCGCGGCGAATTGACGCTGATGCGTTCGGCGCGCGCGCTGGCCGCATTGGAGGGCGATGTGGAGGTGACACAGACCCATCTGAAGCGCGTCGCCCCGCTGGCGCTGCGGCACCGGCTGCGACGCAGCGTGCTCGACGATACCGGATCGACCGCGCGCATCGAGCGGGCGATGGAAACCATGTTTGCGGCATGACGCCAACGGACGCGCCGCCACCCGATTCAGGCGCGCCGGATGTTTGGGCGGATGCGCTGCTGGCCGCCCGGTTATGTGCCATCGATCCTTCACTGGGCGGCGTCATGCTCCGCGATGGGGGCGAGGCGCGCGATGCGGTGATTGCCGCGCTGTCGGGCGGCCTTGGCGCCCAGGCCCCGGTGCGGCGGGTGCCTTCGCATATTGATGATGAGCGGCTGTTGGGCGGGCTGGATTTGGGGGCAACGTTGTCCACCGGGCGTGCGGTATCGCGGATCGGCTTGCTGGCGGAAGCTGATGGCGGGTTGGTGATCGTGCCGATGGCTGAACGCATGGCGAGCAACACCGCGGCCCCGATCGCCGCCGCGCTGGATACCGGCGAAGTGATTGCTGAACGCGAGGGGATGGCGCTGCGATCGCCGGCGCGCTTTGCCGTGGTGTTGATGGATGACGGGGTGGAGGCGGATGAGCGGCCGCCCGTTGCGCTGGCTGAGCGGCTGGCGTTCTGGTTTGATTTCGCTGCTGCTATTCCGCCCCAATCCGTTCGGGCTGCGCTTTTCGACGGTGGAGAAGAAAAACAGCCTTTCGACGAGTTCAAGGCGAACGGACCACGCCGTCTGGCCCCACCGTCCACCGACATATTGGAAGCCATTGCCGCGACCACCCTGGCGTTGGGCATCGACTCCGGCCGCGCGTCCATTTTCGCGCTGCGGGCGGCGCGGGCGGCGGCGATATTGGCGGGAAGGTCGGGCATCAGCGAGGATGATGTGATGGTGGCCGCCCGGCTGGTGCTCGGCCCCCGCGCCACCCGCATGCCAGCGCCGCCCCAGGCTGAGCCCGAAGGCGAAGCGCCCGAGCCGCCACCCCCGCCCCCGCCCGACTCAGAGACGAGCGAGCAGGAAAGCGGCGATCCGCAACCGCTGGAGGATGTGGTGCTGGAAGCCGTGCTGGCGTCGCTGCCCAGGGATGTGCTGGCCCAGATTGCAGCGGGCGGGCAACGGCGCGGGCCGCAGGGGCGCGGGCAGGGCAAGGGCGCCAAACAGAAATCCGCCACACGCGGCCGCCCGGTTGGCGTTCGTGCCGGTATCCCGCGCGGTGGCCTGCGGTTGAGCCTGATTGATACATTGCGCGCTGCCGCACCATGGCAGCGGGTGCGCGGGGCAGCGGCTGGCCGGGTGGCGATCAGGCGCGACGATTTGCGCATCCGGCGTTTCGAAAAGAAGATGGAGGCGACCACGATTTTCGCGGTCGATGCATCTGGATCATCGGCCATGGCGCGGTTGGCAGAGGCGAAGGGCGCGGTCGAGCTGTTGCTGGCAGAGGCATATGTGAAGCGGGCGCAGGTCGCGCTGGTGGCGTTTCGCGGGACCGTGGCCGAATTGATCCTGCCGCCGACGCGGTCGCTGGCGCGCGCGCGCAAATCCTTGAGTGCCTTGCCCGGCGGGGGCGGCACACCGCTTGCATCCGGGCTGAATGCAGCGCGCGAATTGGCAGAGGCTGCGCGCAAACGCGGGCGCACGCCATTTTTGGTGATCCTAACCGATGGCCGCGCCAATATTTGCGCGAAGGGCACGATGGTGCGCCAGGCCGCAGAGGATGATGCCGATGCCGCTGCAAAGGCAATCGGCCTGTCCGGTATTGCCAGCGCCTTTGTCGATATCTCGCCGCGCCCGCGACCAGAGGGGGCAAAGCTCGCCGCCGTCATGGGCGCGCGCTATCTGCCGCTGCCGCGGGCCGACGCCAGAATGATGCACGCCGCCGTCAAGGGAGCGCAAAATGCTGAGTGATCGCCCGCGCTGGGAAGCCGAAGGGCGCGACTGGCCAAATCGCGCGTACAGCCAGTTCGTCGAGACTGATCGGGTGAAATGGCATGTTCAGGTGGCGGGCAGTGGCCCGGTGCTGCTGCTGATCCATGGCACGGGGGCGGCAACGCATAGCTGGCGTGATCTGATGCCGCTGCTCGCGGCGCATTTTACGGTGGTTGCGCCCGATATGCCGGGGCACGGCTTTACCGTTGGCAGGCCGATGGGCGGATTATCCATGGTGGCGATGGCGCGCGCTGCCGGGGCATTGCTGGAAAAGCTGAACCTTCAGCCGAGCCTGATTGCGGGCCATTCGGCGGGATCGGCGATTGCTGTGCGGATGGTGCTGGACGGGTTCGCCGCGCCTAACGCCGTGATCGGGCTTAACGCCGCGCTGCAGCCTTTTCCGGGGCTGGCGGCAAGGATTTTCCCCACGCTTGCCCGCATGTTGTTCGTCAACCCGCTTGCGCCGCACATTTTTGCCGGCATTGCGCGCCAACGCGGAGAGGCCGGGCGGTTTCTGGCGAACAGTACGGGGTCGACGATTGATACAGCGGGTGCTGATTTTTATGGCCGGTTATTTGCCACCCCCGCCCACTGCGCGGGCGCCATCACGATGATGGCCGACTGGGATCTCGACTCGCTGGCGCGCGACCTGCCACGCCTGGCCGTGCCGATGCTGCTTGTCCATGGTGACGGCGATGCCGCCATCCCCGTCGCCAGCGCACGCGCGGCGGCGGCGCAGGTGGCGCGCGCGCAGGTCACGTCCTTGCCCGGGCTTGGCCATTTGGCGCATGAAGAACAGCCAGCGGTGATCGCGGATTTGATGGTGAATTTTGCCCGTGAGCAGGGGTTGATCGCGCCGTAGCTGGCAGGGCAATGGGCAGGAGCGCGGCATGATGGGCGACAATATCGGCTTGATCGAAATGGGCGTTACGTTGGGGCTGGCGGTTGTCGTGATCGCCTATCAATATTGGGCGACCAGCCGATCCCTTAGTCGCGACAAGAAAGCGCGCGAGCGGGCAGAACCCGGCGATCACGCCACCCCGGAATAATCCGCCGCGCGGGCCGAGAGTGGAATTCACGAACTTGAATTGTCTTTCGTTCGTGCTGAGCGCCCGCCCTTTCGGGCAGTCAAAGGGGGCAAGCGCCGCGCCCGACCTATCAAGCAAGGGGCTTTGACGTCGCTCAGCCCGAACGGGCGGGGTGTTTCGACACAAATGAAGTCATCTTTAGGTCGTTAACCCATACACAACCGCTTTTGGCGCGAGGGCTAGACGACTGAAACTGGACGGTTAGGCGTCGGTCCGCTCACGAATGCACCGCATGCTAGCTGACGTGCTTTTCAACCCAGCTTTAGCTATGTGCCCAATTGAATAGTCGCCAGAGGAGGTGCGCGTGCAAATTGCGGTTCTGACGTTCGAGGGATTCAACGAACTGGATTCGTTCGTCGCGGCAGCAATTCTCAACCGCATGAAGGCGCACGGCTGGGCGGCACATATCACTTCGCCGACTGAACAGGTCACATCTATGAACGGCGTTACCATTCAACGTCAAAAGCCCTTGGAGTTTGCAGCCGAAGCGGATGCCGTCTTGATCGGCAGCGGGATCAAGACCCGCGAGATTGCAGCCGACGCCGACCTGATGGGGCGCATAAAACTTGACCCGACCCGCCAGCTTATCGGCGCGCAATGCTCGGGAACGCTGGTGCTGGCGAAACTCGGCCTCATTGGCGATCTGCCTGCCTGTACCGATCTCACCACCAAGCCTTGGGTTATAGAGGCAGGCGTGAAAGTGATCGACGCCCCCTTCGTCGCCCATGGGAATGTTGCTACTGCGGGCGGCTGCCTTGCTTCCCAGTATCTCGCCACCTGGATGATAGCTCGCGGCGCTTCGATGCGAGATGCCGAGGAAGCCATGCATTATGTTGCGCCAGTGGGTGAAAAGGCGCGCTATGTGGATCAGGCGGTGTCGGTTGTTGCGCCGTTCATCACGCCAGAGGCTGCAATCGCCGCTTGACCTTCGCTGCGGCGGACGGCGGCTTTCGGAAGCTGCCCGCCGCGTTCAGAATGTCCGCAACTGTGGCGAAAGCCAACAGGCGGGTTTTTATGAGCTCACACCCTAATACAGCGCGCGCGGCATTCTGAAGGGCAGCATCGCCTGCACGATGGGCGAGCGGAAACGCCCTAGCGACAGGCTTTCATGCACAGCGTGCACGTCTTCGCCAAACAGCCGGGTGGATAGTGCCGATCGGGCATAAAATGGCGCGTCGACCCATGTCTTGGTCACCTTTGGCCGCGAATCGGCGTCGGCGCGCGTCAAACGGTCGATCATCCAGCCGGATCGCGGCAGACGCGCCGATGGCGGTTGAATCACATCATGCCAGCGGCCCTGCCGGTCCATCTTCAGCGCCAGATCGAACGGCGTACCGTCGCGCCTTGTGCCTTCATACAGCACAGCAACGTCGTTTTTCAGGTGCGCACGCGACCAGTGCCAGTCGTTAAAGCCTTCCTCCAGCGCTTCTTCGCCAAAGTTTGAATCGAAATAGCCGCTGCCATTCCAGCTGATATCGGGATGGTTCATCGTCACTTCCACGCGCGCGCGGGGTGCCACGGGGTGCCAGCGATGCTTGCCCGCATTGTCGAGATGAAATCCCGTGGTGCCGATCAGTTCAGGGTAGACGCGCACCTGCCCGCGCACCGGATAGGGCAGGGGAGCAGAGGTTTCGTTGATGTCGATCAGCAGCGAATCGCCGTCCCAATGCAGCCCGCTGGGGCCGACCATGAAATTATCGGCATCGCGCCGCACGCGGTGCGAGGGCCGTTCGGTCATCGCCCAGGCATTGCCGCGCGGGCCATTCATCGACACGTTGATGGCGCAGTGATTGGTCGGGCTGTTGCGGCCGCTGAGCTTGTAATAGGGGGAAAAGACGCTGCCGATAAAGGCGATGATCGTCAGACCGAAGCGGCCGTCTTCGCTGCAGGCGTCGATGTACCACCACGCATAGCCCTGCGCGTCGACTTCGACGTCGAAGCGAGGTCCCTGAGCAGGATATCGACGGCTAATCCGCCGCTGAGGGCTGCCATCGGCACGCCGGCGCCCGGGTGTGTGCTCCCGCCCGCGCAGTAAATACCAGGGATCGCTGTCCGGGCGCCTTGCCGGCGGAAGGACGCCGCCCATCCGTGCGAGGCCAGTCCATAAAGGGCTCCACCCGTCGAAGGAAACAGGCTCTCGAAGGTTGCCGGGGTCGATAGCACCGTTGCCGATGTCGGCAGCGCCAGCGACAGGCCCGCCCGCTCCGTAATCTGCAGCATCCGCGATTGGCATTGGTCGATCTCCGCTTCGGTAAAACCAGGCCCGTCGCCATTGGCAGGGGCATTGACAAGAATTTGCAGCCGTTCGCGTCGCGCCGGCGCCGCCCCGCCCTGATCAACGCCCTGATCAACGCCCTGATCATCGCGATCCTGCGCGCAGATATAGACGGTGGGCGCGCGGGGCAGGTGCCCGGCGGCAAGATCAACGAACTCAGCTTCGTAATCGTTTGAGAAAAAGACGTTATGATGGGCCAGCGGAAAGCCGCTGGTGGTCGCGTGAGCGGTCCACACCATGGCGCCAAGCGATCGCGCCGCCGGGGCCATGCCGGGCACCGCGCCGCTGACCGCCGCGCCAAACCGGCCATCGGCAATGGCCGCAGGATCAGCGTTGCACACGATCGTCGATGCCGACACCCGCTCACCGCTGGCCAGCACCACGCCCGATGCGCGGCCCTGGTCAACCAGGATTTCGCGCACCGGCTCGCCATAGCGATAGTGCGCGCCATTGGCCTTGCCGATTGCCTCCAGCGCGCGCGCGAGGGCGTGCATGCCGCCGTCAATCAACCACACGCCGCGCGCCTCGACATGCGCGATCAGCATCAGCGTGGCGGGGCATTTAAAGGGCGATGAACCGCAATAGGTGGAATAGCGCCCGAACAACTGGCGCAGGCGCGGATCGGGAAAATACTCCCCCAACGCCCCCCATAAGGTTTGAAATGGCCGGGTGGTGAGCAGATCCGCCGGGTTGGCCTTGCCCATTTCCCACGCGAGTCGCACCGGCCCGGCGCGCTGGCTGCGCAAAAAGGGCTGGCGCAATGATGTGAAGATCTGCGCTGCCTCAGCACAAAAACGCCGATATCCCTGCGCGGCCTGTGCCCCGGCAAAATCGCCGATTGCCGCCTCGCTCGCGGCACGATCTGCGAACAGATCAAGCCGGTCATTGCCCCAGGCGTGGCGGGCCAGCGTTGTCGAGGGCGTCAACGTGATATGATCGTCCAGCGATGCGCCGCAGCTTTCGAAAATTTCGTCGAACACCTCGCGCATGGTGAACACGGTGGGGCCGCCATCAATCAGCGCGCCGCCCGAATTCACCTGGCGCATTTTGCCGCCGGGTGCGCTTGCTGCCTCGATTATTGTTACGTCCAGCCCGCGCGCGGCGAGCAGCGCTGCGCTGGTCAACCCGCCGACCCCGGCCCCGATAACAATAACCTTCTCGCGCTGCATGCCGGCCTTTCCGCGGTTTAGCGAGCTGATGTCGATTGGCACCCCGGAATCATTGACGTCCCTTGATCAACCGTCCAACTTATTGGACATATGAAACCGTCCACAACCAAAGACAATAGCGCATCGCTGCCGTGGCGCGAGCGATGGGTCGCCGCGCGCAACCGGGTGCTGGGTGATCCGGGCTTTCAGCGATTTGCTGCACGCTTTGTGTTTACCCGCCCGATTGTGCGCAGCAAAGCGCGGACGATGTTCAACATGGTCGCCGGGTTCACCTATTCCCAGGTGATTGCGGCGTGCATTGAGGTGAAGCTTCTCGACCTGCTGGCGGGGGGTGCCCGCGATCTGGATGACATCGCAGCCCAGGTTGATATCCCGCGCGATGGGGCGGACCGGCTGCTCCGCGCCGCTGCCTCGATTGGCCTTGTCGAGCGGTTGGGCCCCGAACGCTGGGCGCTGGGCGGGGACGGGGCGGCGCTGCGCGGCAACCACGGTATCGCCGAAATGGTGGCGCATCACCGGCTGCTCTATGCCGATCTGGCCGATCCGGTCGCGCTGTTACGGCGCGGCGCGGGGGGTGGCCAGCTGTCACAATACTGGACCTATGCCGAATCGGTCGGGCAGGGCGAGGGGCATGAAGTGGCGGCCTATTCCGGGCTGATGGCAGCATCGCAGCCGCTGATCGCCACGCATGTTATCGACAGTTATGATTTTACGCGCCACCGCCGGATGCTCGATGTCGGCGGGGGGCAGGGTGCCTTTATCGCGGCGGTGGCGGCGCGCACGCCGTCTATCACGCTTGGCCTGTTTGATCTGCCTGCGGTTGGGGTGCGCGCGCGTGCTGCGCTGGATGCGGCGGGGCATGGCCCGCGGGTGACAATCCATGGCGGCAACTTCCTGTCGGATGCGCTGCCGCAGGGGCATGATCTGATCACCCTGATTCGCGTTTTGCACGATCACGACGATTCGCCCGCGATGCAATTGCTGCGCAGCATTCGCGCGGCGCTGCCGCCGGGCGGTCGGTTGTTGATCGCCGAACCGATGGCCGAAACGCCGGGCGCAGAGCCTGCCGGGGACGGGTATTTCGGCATGTACCTATGGGCGATGGGATCGGGCCGCCCCCGCAGCATGCGCGAAATTGCTGCAATGCTGCGCGCCGCCGGGTTTCGCACCAGCAAACGCGTGCCCACGCCGCTGCCCCTGACGGTCAGCGCAATTGTGGCGGAGGTTTGACGCAAAAGCGTCCAAGTCAGTTGACAATAAAAAGTGTCCAAGTAAGGTGACACAAAGGGCAATCGATCCAAGTTGAGGATATGTTTGCCAGGGGAGCGGAATTGGAAACCTTGGCCGTCATTTTGGAAGCTCCGGAGACGCTATCGCTGCGTACGATGGGCTTGAATCCAATGGCGGACGGCGATTTGCTGGTTGAGGTGGCCTGGAGCGGCATCAGCGCAGGCACCGAAAAACTCCTTTGGTCAGGCCGCATGCCGCCGTTTCCGGGCATGGGATATCCGCTGGTGCCGGGATATGAATCGGTCGGCCGGGTTGTCGATGCGGGCGTCGATGCCCGCTCACGAATCGGCGAGTGGGTTTTTGTGCCCGGGGCCAATTGCTACACCCACGCACGCGGCCTGTTCGGCGGCACGGCACGGCGCGTCATTCTGCCCGCCGCCCGCGCAATGCCGGTTGATGAATCGCTTGGCGAAGCTGGCATTTTGATTGCGCTCGCCGCCACTGCCTATCACGCCATTGCCGGTGGTCAGGCACCTGATCTGATTGTCGGCCACGGCATTCTTGGCCGGTTGATCGCGCGGATTGTGATTGCGGTTGGGGCACCTGCGCCGACGGTGTGGGAAACCGCTGCAGCGCGCCGGGTTGGTGACTTTGGCTACCGCGTGATTGATCCATCGGAAGATGATCGCAAGGATTACAAGACGATCTGTGACGCCAGCGGTGCGGGCAGTATCCTCGACACGCTGATCGGTCGGCTCGCCAAGGGCGGCGAAGTGGTGCTCGCGGGCTTTTACGACAAGCTGACTTTCTCGTTCCCGCCCGCTTTCATGCGAGAGGTGCGGCTGCGGATTTCAACCGAATTCGTCATCGAAGACCTGCGCGCGACAGCGGCGCTGGTCGATAGCGGCGCACTCAGCCTTAGCGGTCTGGTTAGCCATGTGCGGCCGGCTGGTGAGGCTGTTGAGGCCTATCCCGCCGCCTTTGGTGACCCGGAATGCCTGAAGATGGTGCTCGACTGGAGAAGTGAATGACCATGCTCGATGTCGATGCTCTGCGCGATGAAGCGGCGCAGGAGCCCGATCCGGTTCACACCGGGGAAGTGACCAAGGAAACCCAGATCATCGCCATTTATGGCAAGGGTGGATCGGGTAAATCGTTTGCGCTCGCCAATCTGAGTTACATGATGGCGCAGCAGGGAAAGCGCGTGCTGCTGATCGGTTGCGATCCCAAGAGCGATACGACCAGCCTGTTGTTCGGCGGCAAATCGACGCCAACGATCATCGAGACAAGTTCGAAAAAGAAGCTGGCGGGCGAAGAAATCGGCATTGAGGATGTCTGCTTCCAGCGCGACGGCGTGTTCGCGATGGAGCTGGGCGGACCAGAGGTTGGTCGCGGCTGTGGCGGCCGCGGGATTATCCACGGCTTTGAAACGCTGGAAAAACTGGGCTTCCACGAATGGGGCTTTGATTACGTTCTGCTCGATTTCCTGGGCGACGTGGTCTGCGGCGGCTTCGGCCTGCCGATCGCGCGCGACATGTGCCAAAAGGTGATCGTTGTCGCATCGAACGATCTGCAATCGCTGTATGTCGCCAACAACGTCTGCAAGGCCGTTGAGTATTTCCGCAAGATGGGCGGCAATGTGGGCGTGGCCGGCATGATCCTGAACAAGGATGATGGCACCGGTGAAGCGAATGCCTTTGCCGAAGCGGTTGGCATTCCGGTGCTGTGCGCGATCCCGGCGAACGAGGATATCCGCAAGAAATCCGCCAATTATCAGATCATCGGCAAGCCCGGTGGCCAATGGGCTAGCCTGTTCGAAGAACTGGCGATCAACGTGGCTGAAGCACCCCCGCTGCGCCCCGCGCCGCTGGATCAGGACGGTTTGCTGAACCTGTTCAGCGCCGATGTAACGGGTGCCGATTTCACGCTGCGGCCCGCCAGCCAGGCGGACATGCGCGGCACGGACTTCGTTGAGAAGCCAACCCTCGAAATCGTTTACGACGCGGTCTGATCGTGGATTCGGACACCCCTTCCCGCGAAACTGATCGCATCGATCTTAGCGCTCCTGAAGCGCAGGGTGCTGGCTGCCATGCCGGTGCCGATACGATGCATGAAGCCGCGTCTAAGGCCGGAAAATCCGAGATTCTTGATCGTTATGCGGCCGATTATCCCAAGGGCCCGCATGATCAGCCACAATCAATGTGCCCAGCGTTCGGATCGCTGCGGGTGGGGCTTCGAATGCGGCGCACCGCGACGGTGTTGTCGGGTTCAGCGTGCTGCGTTTATGGATTGACCTTCACATCGCACTTCTACGGTGCGCGTCGCACGGTCGGCTATGTGCCGTTCAGTTCGGAAACGCTGGTTACCGGCAAGCTGTTCGAAGACATTCGCGATGCCGTGCACGATCTTGCTGATCCGGCGCTGTACGACACGATCATCGTCACCAACCTGTGTGTGCCAACCGCTTCGGGCGTGCCGCTGCAGTTGCTGCCTGATCAGATCAACGGCGTCCGCGTGATCGGCATCGACGTTCCCGGTTTCGGCGTGCCAACGCATGCCGAGGCGAAGGATGTGCTGGCGGGCGCAATGCTGTCCTATGCGCGCAAAGAAGCCGAGCAAGGCCCGGTCGCCGCGCCCAAGGTGCGGGCTGATCGCCCGACCGTGACGCTGTTGGGGGAGATGTTCCCCGCTGATCCACCGGGAATCGGCATCATGCTGGAGCCATTGGGCCTGGCCGCTGGCCCCGTTGTGCCAACGCGCGAATGGCGCGAGCTCTATTCCGCGCTGGATTGCGCCGTGGTTGCCGCGATCCATCCTTTTTACACCGCCAGCGTGCGCGAATTTGAAGCCGCCGGCCGCAAGGTTGTTGGCTCAGCCCCCGTTGGTCGTGATGGCACCGCCGCCTGGCTCGACGCCATTGGCGCGGCCTGTGGGATTGCACAGGACAAGATTGACGCATCGAAGAACAAGTTCCTGCCAGCGATTGCCGGCGCGCTTGCCGCCCGGCCAATCAAGGGCCGGATCACGGTATCGGGCTATGAAGGCAGCGAGCTGCTGGTGGCACGGTTGCTGATCGAAAGCGGCGCTGATGTGCCATATGTCGGCACAGCCTGTCCCCGCACGGTGTGGTCCGATCCTGATCGTGAATGGCTGATCGCGCATGGCTGTCGCGTCCAGTATCGCGCCAGCCTGGAGCAAGACATTGCGGCGATTGCTGAATTCGGCCCCGATCTGGCGATTGGCACCACGCCTGTCGTGCAACATGCCAAGCAGAAATCCATCCCGGCGCTCTATTTCACCAACCTGATTTCGGCGCGGCCGCTGATGGGCCCTGCGGGCGCTGGCAGCCTGGCGATGGTCGTCAACGCGGCGATGGCGAATCAGGCGCGCATGGACAAGATGAGCGCGTTTTTCGACGGTGTCGGTACGGGTCACGCAGCCGGGATTTGGGAAACGACTCCAGAAGAACGCCCCGAGTTCAAGGCCAAATTTGCTGCCAAGCGCATCGCGATGGCCAAGGCCGAGGAGCATATCGGCACATGAGCACCCTCAACTCAATCCTCCCCGGGACGGGGAGGTGGCGCGAAGCGCCGGAGGGGGTTCTCCCCTTCGCGCAGCGTTTGCGGCTCGCCCCCTCCACCATGCTGTGCATGGTCCCCCTCCCCTTGCAGGGGAGGAATACATGACGCTCGTTCTCGATCATGACCGCGCAGGCGGTTACTGGGGCGCCGTCTATGCGTTCACCGCCATCAAGGGGCTGCAGGTCATCATTGATGGCCCGGTGGGCTGCGAAAATCTGCCGGTTACTTCGGTACTCCATTATACCGACGGCCTGCCGCCGCATGAGCTGCCGATTGTCGTAACGGGCTTGGGCGAGCAGGAATTGGGGCGCGACGGCACTGAAGGCGCAATGAAGCGCGCCTGGAAAACGCTTGATCCTGATCTGCCCGCCGTGGTTGTCACGGGCTCCATCGCCGAAATGATCGGCGGCGGGGTGACGCCTGAGGGCACCAACATCCAACGCTTCCTGCCGCGCACGATCGATGAGGATCAGTGGCAATCGGGCGACCGCGCGCTCACCTGGCTGTGGACGCAGTTCGGGCCCAAGAAAGTGCCGACCCTGAAGGAATTGCGTGAGGGCGAAAAACCTCGCGTGAACATCATTGGCCCGATGTACGGCACGTTCAACATGCCGTCCGACCTCGCCGAAATCCGGCGGCTGGTTGAAGGCATTGGGGCGCAGGTCAACATGGTGTTCCCGCTCGGCAGCCATTTGGCCGATGTGAAGAAGCTCGCCAATGCGCACGTCAATATCTGCATGTACCGTGAATTCGGGCGCGGGCTGTGCGAGGCGCTGGAGCGGCCTTACCTTCAGGCACCGATCGGGCTGGAAAGCACGACGCTGTTCCTGCGCAAGCTGGGCGAGCTGACGGGGCTGGACCCCGAGCCGTTCATTGAGCGCGAGAAGCACACCACGATCAAGCCGTTATGGGATTTGTGGCGTTCGGTAACGCAGGATTTCTTTGCGACCGCCAGCTTCGCGGTCGTGGCGACCGAGACGTATGAACGCGGCATTCGCAACTTCCTTGAGAATGACATGGGGTTGCCGTGCAACTTCTCGTTCCGGCGGACAGCGGGCGTGAAGCCTGACAATGCGGCTGTGCTCGAATCGATCCGCACCAACCCGCCGCTGATCATGTTCGGCAGCTATAACGAGCGGATGTACCTGGCCGAAACCGGCGCGCGGAGCATTTATGTGCCCGTGTCCTTCCCCGGCGCTGCCATTCGTCGCCACACCGGTACGCCATATATGGGCTATTCGGGCGCGACCTATCTGATTCAGGAAGTGTGCAACGCGCTGTTTGATGCGCTGTTCAACATCATTCCACTCGCCGCGCAGCTCGACCAGGTTGAGGCAACGCCTGCCCGCATGGAGCGGGAACTGATGTGGGAAGACGAAGCCAAGGTTGAGCTCGACGCCGTTGTTGAGCGCGAGCCGGTGCTGGTGCGCATTTCCGCTGCCAAGCGCATTCGCGATGCCGCTGAGCGTGGCGCCCGCCGCGCGGGCGAAGCCAAGGTTACAGCAGAGCGCCTTGCGCTCGCCATTACAGAAAGCCGGGGCGGATGACCGCCCAGCACACCCATTCCCGCAACCAGCGGGTCAACCAATCTTCGTGGTGCTTCGCGCTGCGTGGATGCCGCCGGGGGACGCGTGCCGCGCGCCTGATCTCGTCGGGTCGAACGAAGATGAAGGAACGAACGTTATGAGCGACGATAGAATGGGGCCGGGCACCTACCTGACGCCCGACGAAGCGAAGGAATTCCACAAGCTGTTCGCACTCAGCATGGGGTTCTTCACCATTGTGGCCATTATTGCCCACTTCCTCGTCTGGCAGTGGCGGCCATGGTTCCCAGGCACGCCTGGCTACGACAAAACCGCAGCGCTCGTGGTTCCGGCCCAGGCGCCGACCCACTCGGCAAGCGTATAAAAAGGAGATAATGCCATGTGGAGAATGTGGGTAACTTTTGATCCGCGCAGGGTCTTGACGGCGCTGGCAGTTTTTCTGTTCACGCTCGCGATCCTGATTCACTTCATCTTGCTGAGCACCAATCGTTATAATTGGCTCGAAGCACCAAATCCGCCAGCAGCGACGGCTGCAGCGGCAGTGACCCCGGCAGCGCCGGCGTCCTGATCAGACGTGCAGTGACAACTCGTTTGTCACGATGTTGACAGTCGAGGGGGACGTGACCTGATTGGCGTTGAAAGCGCCCAGGTCCGTCCAGTCCCCGATTGATTAAATTCATGCCATCCCGCCGCTGACCGACGGGTGAAGGAGCTGTTCCATGGCACTCTTGAGCTTTGAGCGGAAATATCGCGTAAGGGGGGGCACGCTGATCGGCGGTGACCTTTTCGATTTTTGGATCGGCCCTTTTTATGTCGGTTTTTTCGGCGTCACGACGGCGTTCTTCGCCGGGCTTGGTACTGCATTAATTCTCTACGGCGCCTCGCTTGGGCCGACGTGGAACCCCTGGCTGATCAGCATTGCGCCGCCAGACATTAGCTATGGCCTGGCCTGGGCGCCCTTAAGGGAGGGCGGGCTTTGGCAGATCATCACGATCTGCGCGGTCGGCGCCTTTGTTTCCTGGGCGCTGCGCGAGGTTGAGATATGCCGGAAGCTGGGCATGGGATATCACGTCCCCATCGCCTTTGGCTTTGCAATCTTCGCTTATGTCAGCCTTGTCGTCATCCGGCCGTTTCTGTTGGGGGCATGGGGATTTGGCTTTCCTTACGGGATTTTCAGCCATCTCGATTGGGTGTCGAACACTGGCTACCAATATCTCCATTTCCACTATAATCCGGCGCACATGATCGCCGTGAGCTTCTTCTTCACGACGACGCTCGCACTCGCGCTTCATGGTGGCCTGGTGCTATCTGCGGTCAACCCGCAAAAGGGCGAAGACGTAAAGTCGCCCGAATATGAAGACGCCTTTTTCCGCGATACGATCGGTTACTCGGTCGGCACGCTCGGCATTCACCGTGTCGGCTTGTTCCTCGCGCTTTCGGCGGGCTTCTGGAGCGCCATCTGCATCATCATCAGCGGCCCGCTTTGGACGCGCGGCTGGCCTGAATGGTGGACATGGTGGCTCAATCTGCCGATTTGGGCTTAAGGGGAGCGCGCAACATGGCGACCTATCAAAATATCTTTACGCAGGTCCAACTGCGCGCCGCCCCCGAAATGGGGCCGCCCACCAACGATCCGCATGAGACGCGGAGCAATGCCGGTGGATTTTTCTACTGGCTTGGCAAGATCGGCAATGCGCAGATCGGCCCGATTTATCTGGGCTGGCTTGGCTCGATTTCCCTCGTTCTCGGGCTGATCGCTTTTGAAATTATCGGGTTGAACATGCTCGCGTCGGTCGGCTGGAACCCGATCCAGTTCGTGCGCCAGCTATTCTGGCTGTCGCTTGAACCGCCAGCGCCGAAATACGGCTTCTCGCCCTTTGTGCCGTTGCAAGATGGGGGCTGGTTCATCCTGGCGGGCCTGTTCTTCTCCGCCTCGGTGATTTTGTGGTGGGCACGCACCTATCGTCGCGCGCTCGCGCTCGGCATGGGCACCCATGTGTCCTGGGCGTTCCTCAGCGCGATCTGGCTGATGATGGTGCTGGGCTTCATCCGGCCGATGCTGATGGGCAGCTGGTCAGAAGCGGTGCCATACGGGATTTTCCCGCATCTGGATTGGACCGCTGCCTTCTCCATCCGGTACGGCAACCTGTTCTACAATCCGTTCCACGCGCTCTCGATTGCGTTCCTGTACGGATCGACATTGCTGTTCGCGATGCACGGCGCGACCATCCTGGCCGTTGGTCGGTATGGTGGTGAGCGTGAAATTGAGCAAATTACCGATCGTGGCACGGCATCTGAACGCGCAGCGCTTTTCTGGCGCTGGACGATGGGTTTCAATGCCACGATGGAATCTATTCACCGCTGGGCCTGGTGGTTTGCGGTGCTGACGACGCTGACAGGCGGCATCGGCATCCTGCTGACGGGCACCGTTGTTGATAACTGGTATCTTTGGGCACAGCAGAATGGTTATGCGCCATCCTACCCATCAACCGGTGTCATTGATCCAGCAACTCTGCCGGGAGCACCGCAATGATCCGCGTCGCCACCATTGCCAGAATGATCCCTCACGCCGTTCTGGCCGGATCATTGACGCTGGCCCTTTCGGGCTGCGAACTTGGCCCGAAGAAACTTGAACAGACCGGGTTTCGCGGGACCGGCGGTAATCAGATCACCGCTGTCAACCGCCTGGCCAAGCAGGAGGTGCCGGCACCTCCCTATGACTTGCCCGAAGATGGCGGGCCGCTCGCCAAGGACACTTACCAGAACGTCAAGGTTCTGGGGAATGTCAGCGCTGAACGGTTCAACCATCTGATGGCGGCGATCACGACTTGGGTCGCGCCGCCGGAACAGGGGTGCAATTACTGCCACAACCCTGACAACATGGCGTCGGACGAGGTCTATACCAAGGTCGTCGCGCGTCGCATGTTGCAGATGACGATCAATATCAACGCCAACTGGACGCCGCACGTCAAGCAAACCGGCGTTACCTGCTACACCTGCCACCGTGGCAATGCCGTGCCCGCGAATGTTTGGGCCAGGGCGGATGCACCCGGTGATTCAACCCGGACGATGAGCAACCGCCACGGCCAGGGCAAACCTTTGCCGTCGGTGGCCTATTCATCGCTGCCCTATGATCCGTTCACCACCTATCTGGGGGCCAAGAACGAGATCCGCGTCCAGTCCGCATCGGCTCTTCGCGGCGACAAGCCCGGGCCATCGATCGCCAAGACTGAAAAGACCTATGCGTTGATGATGCATATGTCGTCGGCGCTAAACGTGAACTGCACCTATTGCCATAACACCGACTCGTTTTCGAGCTGGAGCAACAGTCGGCCGCAGCGTGTCGGGGCCTGGTATGGCATCCGGATGGTGGGTGAGATCAACAACAAGTATATCGCATCGCTCAGCTCGGTTTTCCCTGCAAATCGCAAGGGGCCTTACGGCGATGTCTTGAAGACCAACTGCACCACCTGCCATCAGGGGCTTAACAAGCCGCTGGGCGGGGTAAGCATGCTCGCCGATTATCCGGCGCTGAAGGGGACGCCAATGGCGCCGCCAGCGGCACCGGCGGCAGCACCTGGCGCCGTAACGCCAGTGGCTGCAACCGACGGCAATACCGCGGTGCCCGCCGCCGCCCAATAAAGGGAGCTGGCGCGCGGCGATGCTGCGCGCCCGTTGCCTGACGGGATCGGACTGCGGTTGATGAAACAATAAAGCCCTGCTGATCGCGCTGATCGGCAGGGCTTTGTTGTTGGCGCTTAAAGCTTGATGACGTCACCTTGATCCGCTCGTCCCGAGCTACGTCGAGCGACATGCGACGAGCGCTGCGCCGGGTCTTTCGACTTTGGCCCTCGTGCCGCCTACGTGAAACCTGAATCGTCATCAATTCAGTTGGTGTTGAGCGTCTCT
>FSSH01000261.1_pt1 | contig 44178 bp, 28 predicted proteins | sample 1166101 | NCBI WGS metagenome assembly FSSH01 (sample SAMEA32972668, study PRJEB13176) | freshwater metagenome | biome: Drinking water system; feature: Biomass in drinking water that filtered by 0.45 um membrane; material: drinking water | place: USA | collected 2012-12-20 | depth 0 m
ATTGAAGAGTGTACACTAGCCAAGGTGTTCGTCGAGGGAATTCACGAGAGCTTCGAGGACGAATACGCAGAAACGTTTTCTGCCTATGCACGTAGAATTCACTCGGACGGGCTGTGAATAATTCGAGCGACCTTAATAAATTTCCACTTGATCGAAACGAAGAAAATCATTTTCTCAATGGCAAGTTCAGGTCAACCAGTGAAACCGCCGAAACGTTGGTTCACCGTAGCCAAGAACGATTCGACCCTCTCTCCTAGCCATGCAGTGTACATTGGTGATTTGAACAAAGCTGAGTTACTTGCAGTTCTATGGGAAAATGCCTCCGACCAATTGGGCTTCTCCACGCTTTGGACAACACGCAAATGCTTCAACGGTGCGCTGCTCGTTAAGTTCGCTGAGAAGTCTCTTTGCACTCACAGTTTTATCGATGTTTTTATCGGTCGTCCAATTTTCCTACACTTGGGACCTCGTACAACCTACGTTGATCCACTTTACTACGATAGATTCTCTGGTATTGGATCGTTTCAACGTGCGGTGAGCGAACTACGAAACAGTAAAAATAGGTAAAGTGGCGCAGTAAATTTTGTAAAAAAAGTCGTTTGTGAATCCTGTGGAATGGCTGCGTCTTCAGAGTTCGACGATGAAGAACTTCAACGTAGTTCGAAGACTTTTCTCAAGAGAGCTTTGGACAAGTACAATTTCAAGTTTTCACCAAAGCGATGTGAATGTCTTGTCAACAGCGAGAGCTCGGACTATCTAGCGGACGATGGGGTGTTTTACCGAAGAGTTGTACTCAATCTTCCCGCAGGCGCTTGCGATGGAATGTGCTTGATGTTTCCACGTGATCTGTCGCAAACAGACATCTACATCCTCAAAGAGAATGTAGATCTTATATCCGATGAATTAGTGGAATGCTTTTCCGAATGGCTTCGAGTTCAAAATCCCTTAGACGAGAAATATCACGTCGATCCTCCCCCAGGCATGCCCAACTATTCGTCTAGAAAAGTGAACGTTGCTCGTGCTTTTGCAAAGTTCACTCACGAACTTTCAATTCAATATCGCAAACACGTCATGGACTTCAGATATCGAAGAATCCTTGATCATCTCACGCAAACTACGCGGGTTGAGTTGTAGGTGAAATTTAAATTAAGGATAAACTTGATTTTTTTCTTTTTTTCTTCTTCTTTCTCTCTGGAGAATTGTTGCACCAAATGTCGGCCGAAACAGAAGAAACCCTCTTCGAATTGCAGGGTGACGGCTTTCTTCGGAAACTCAACGATGAATTGAAGGGCTTGAATAAGCACCTACACCAATGTGTTTTTCGAAGTTCTGAGTCAAACGACAGCGAACTTTCTTTGAACACTCAAGGAGAAGAAGAAGACCTGAAAAACACGTTCTACAAACGAGCCTTTGAGGAACGTGGCTTCTTATTTACTCCAGTCCAGTGCAAGTGTCGCATCGGCGCAGGAGATTCCTACGATCTATTCAAAGTCGCACCAGCGAAGCTCAAATCCAAAGGCTTGTCGAGTTGTCGGCCTCGAAAATCTTCATGTTCTGGCTTGTGTTCTCAGTTTCCACGCAAACTAACTTCAAGCGAAATCGCAGAGCTCAAAGATTCAGGCGACAACACAACAGATGAAGTTGTGGAGATGTTCGAAGATTGGCTTCATGTTCAAAATCCCTATCCTGAACGTGAAGTCGAAGAGTCTTTGTTGAGCTTCTACCGGCGTAAAGCTGCAATTTCAATTGCATTCGAACGTTTCACCGAAGAACTCAAAACCCAATTCCAGGCTTGTGTAGAAAGCCAACAGCCTCCAACTCTCGTTGAAGAAGCTTCTACAGTGACGCAATCTAAACTTCATCGTGACGAAATCCAGCGAAAATCTGCTCATTGCGGCGTGAAGTCAACTCGAGAAAGTGAATCAACGGAATACGCCATTCACATGGCGAATATCATACTTGACGAGTTGAGCGTTGACACGACTGACACGGCACTCGAGAAGTTGTACGAAGAACTTAGACGAGATCTAAATTCCACGTTGAGTCATCAAGACATTGACCAGCGCGTTCAACGTCGTCTAAGATCTCTTGCGGAGAAACAGTTGCATCGAGCGGGGAACTGTGTTCACGACGTAGCAAGCAGCGCTCAACAAGACCAGTAAAACATGTTCTACCTCCCAAATATTATTATTTCTTGACGATCAGTCAAAACGTGTTCTTAGATATGTATTTTGTCTTTGCAAGGCGAAAAGAACTGGCGGGTTAATTTTTTTTTCAATTAAAGTTTTTTTTTGTTCAAGGAAAAAAAACCTCTCTGGTGTACTTCTCGCTCTTGTTGAAATGTCGAGTGAAGTTGAATTTGGAGGTGAATTTCAAGAGCTTGGAAGCTGCGTTGACGACAAAGATACTGTGGTACCTCAGTTATCGTCATCGTCGTCATCGTCTTCTTCCTCAAATGGAGTCGATGATGACGCATTCAACGTAAAGAATCTTTCTTCGTTCGTTGGCATCTTGACGTCAAGTACAGTTCTCGTCAAAAAGTCCAAGACCATCGAGCCTGAAAAGGAATGTCCTTTCTCCATGCTTTCACGCTTCTTCGGTGTTCCAGACGAACGGATCTCCTCTGTGTTTCCCACTGATGAAAACGACGGCAGTCTCGACTACGACGAGGTTTTTCGACAGGTCACGAACGTTCTCAGTGTTTCAACGGTGTCGACGCCATTTTCTTCAATCGCCAACGCCAAACACTTTTCCCTCGACAGGGAACATCCAACGGAACTGGACTATCTTAAGGATTGTGCCGACAACGTACTTCCTCGTCGGTCAAGTCATGTCGTCTCTGCGCTCTTCCACGAGCTTCCCACGTACAAGATGGCCTCTCGACTCTCCGTTGCAGCGCAGGCTTTAACTATTGTCCACGTGTTGAAGAAGGTTTTTGCTGCACATCGCAAGGAAATTCGAACCGTCATGGGCAGCGACGACACAATCGAAGCTCGAGCGACGAACTCTCGCGTCTGGAGAGAGATTCGCAAGATTGCGCAGGTCGTTCAAGAGGGCTTGGTCGTTGGTGAATGGGACACCAAGTTCGTTGGAGGTTTCATCTACGAAGTGCTTGCAACCTTGTCGTCGAACACCTTGATTGTCAATCATTTCACGAAACATCTTCTTTCGTGTGAATACCATGTTGTTCGTGCTGCCGTGGATGCAACGAATGAGCGAACCCTTCGCATCTGTGCTCTGTCGAGCAACTACATTTCACAGGTGTGGCTAGGCTACATGCAGTTCTACTATCCTCGCGTCTTTAAAGAATGTCGAGAAGACGCTCCTCTTCTCACCTGGGAAAGTCTCGACATCTACACGCCGTTGCCCTGTCATGTTGTTGAACACGAAGACATCAATCCCATCGACGAGATTGCTCAGACGCTTCTCGCCATCTTCAGCGGTCAGTGCAGCTCTGAATTCCTGAAGAAGCTCAAGATTGTGCACGTACCAAAGGCGTTCGGCGAAATCAAGAATCTGATTTCAGAGGCTCGTGGTGTGCGTGCCACTCGAACAAAGGCGAAGCTCAACTACTCGGACACTAAGCGTCGAGGATCAAAACGTCAACGATCTTGAAGAAGAATAAAAATGGATGCGTCTGCGTTTTTTTAGTACTTGATGTGGACAGTCAGAGAACGTTGGAGCGTCTCCGATGAATGTGAGGAGATTACAGTCTTCCCTTCTGAGACAACTGCATCTTCGTGAATGGAGACGGTGAAACCTTCAGGAAGGTCACCAACGATGAGACGTCGAAGAGATGCTGTGATCGATTGTCCGCGATCAAGTGCACACTGAATTCGAACGATGTCGTCAGTGGGAGGAGGAAGAGGTGGAGTAGAAGGCGTAGGAGTTAGTGCCCAAGGAGCTGGAGTTGGTGATCGACGAAGAATCGAGATTGCTTGTGGACGTTCTCGAGTGTCCTCAAGGAATCGAGTGTGCACTGCTTTGATGTCACCAAGCTGAGTTTTGAGAATGTAAAGTTGGTCGACAAGTAGTTTGTACCTTTGACAGAGAAGCGTCTTTGACTTGTCCTGTTCAAGGACACCATGCTTTCCTTTGCAAAGAACGCAGACATGGCGAAACTTACACTCCTTGTTTTTACAAGGAGAGCCTTCAGACCGATTGAATCGTGAACAAAATGCTGTTTCCCGATTCTTTGCAGCGTCAATCACCTTGACCTTGATGAAGTCCTGGTGATTAATGAAAAACCTACCGAACAATTCGTCAACGTCAAAGCTTTCGATGTTTGTGATGCCTTCGAAAAACCTGACGACCTCTGGAAACTGATTCCAATCGATTTTCACAGATGACGACGACGATGACATTTGTTGGTGATGCTGGGCTTTCCCAACGAGAGTTTTTTTTTAATCTTTGTAAAAGAGGCAGGAAAAAAAAAAGAAAATTAAATTCTTTTCTTCCCGCCTTTTTTTTTCTTAATCCCAGCCGGCTTTCGATGACGAAGGCATGCCAGTGGATTCGATGTCGCCAATGACGTACACGGAGTCAAGCCCTTGTTGTTCAGCTTGCAGAGACGTTCGAACCCTACGAAACAAATCGAATGCTCGTTGACGTACACGTTCAGATTGAGAGAGTAGATTGGTCACTGTAGAATATGAGTCCGATGAACGTTTCGCTTCGAGCTCTGCTTGTCGAAGAGCGTCTTCTTGTAATTTCTCAGGATTCACGGGTGGATTGATGGTTTCGTCGCAGATGTACTCGATAAACTCTTGAATTCGCGTGTCGTTTACAATTACACCGCCACAATCAGTTACCACGGTCATGCACCAAAAGGCGAGGGCCCTATAGTAGTCCTGTGAACTCTGTCCAAAGATGTAGAGCCGTCCGGAGAAATAGATGCAAGCATCGCCAAGCGATCTTACGAAAAACGGCGTGGTCTTGGACGCCTTGCAGAATTCCGCGTAAATGTCCTCGGGCATGCTGTAGATTGCATGGCCTTCAATCCAGAAGTTTGTGAAATTCAAGCTGGTCGTCTGTCTTAGAATAAGATTGACGACGAGGCAGAAGGTGATCTGAAAGGCCATCGATCTTCTATCTTTCAAGTCGAGTGCATATTCGGTGATATCTCGGTTTGCGTCGTCGGTGATTGCGGACCATCGAGCAATGTCGCGAAACGTCTGAATGAGCATAGCGCAGTCGACGCGTGCATCAACGCCGTTGATCTTGTGGAACATGTAGACTTCCGACGCAGTCTTGGAGTTTTCCTTGAAGGTGTTTTCGAATTCTTCTTGAACGATGTCGCTGTGAATGTTCAGGCACTTATTGATGACCGCTCGTTCAAGGTATTCGGCGGCACTGTTCAATGTTTCAAAGTTCTCGTCTTTGCTCTCGTCGTAGACGAACGCTCCTTTGCGCAGGAGACAGAGTGATGCATTGGCCACCCTTCTGACAGAGATGATCATGACTGTCAACTTGAACTCTGTGTCCGTTGTGCAATAGTAGAGGTCTTTTTTGAACGCTACCCTACTTTCCTTCTTGTTCAAGATGTCTTCGTGGTTTGCATGCAAGAGGAGCTCGCAGACACGTTCTTCGAGAGCGTCCACGTATTGATAGAGAGCCTCGTCGAATTTGAGTGTGTGTGCAGCTAGTTCAAGTATGCTTAGACTGTTCGTAAGCTCTTCGAGGTTTAGCGCTTTGATGGGCTGTTGTGAACCAGAGAAGAGGTTGTTGCCGGCGCAGAAGGGAATTTGAGTTTGAACGAACTCCGAATAGCAGTCTGGACGTGTACCGTGCATTACGCGTTTGTAGAGCACGCACGTGGCGAGACCCAGCATAAATGTGACGAGAGGACAGTCGGAGTAGATGTCGTCGCAGCGTTCTGGTTCCGAGAGTAGGGATTTTGGCGAAGCGACGATTATCGCCGACAGCATGTCCATAATTGAGTTGACATCCTCTTCGTCGACTCGATAGAAGTTCTTTCTGTCGTGTTGGTCTTCGTCGTCGTCGATAGGCTCAAGAAAAAAGAGTACCTTCTCGAGAATTTCGATAAACTTGCGGTAGTTGTTGATATATAAAGAACTACTCCATCTTTCTTTGTCGTTTTCTCCCAAGATCCTAAGCGGCACTTCAAATAGCTGTTTTCTAAGCGTTTTAAACGACGAGGCGATGTCACACGAAGAGGTCATTTTCAATGGCGTTGCCCACGTGCGCGATCTCAACTACGCTGGCGAGGAAGACACGACAAACTACAGCGATCTTTCTCTGTTCCCTGGCGAAAGCGTTCCCACCGTCAACGAGGATCGTGAAGAAGCGGAGCGGTCGCGAGCGCGAAAAAACCGTCGTCTTTATAATATTCACAGACAACGTTTAAATAAACGGAAAACCCGGGAAGGTGCGAGCGACGAAGAATACGGTGACGATTGTGAAGAAGATGACTACGGCGACGACGACGAAGACTCTTCGGACACCGACCGTTTGCAAAAACGCCAATGTACAAATAGTCGACAGAGAACACCTCATTCTGAAGAAGCTGAGGAACCAAGGAAGACGGTTGCTCGCGTCTACGTTCAAGGCTACGATGACAATCGACCCCACCCTTTGGATTCAGAGTGGCCCTTGGAGTTGGAATCGAACGTTCGCTCTGACTCAGACTATCTTCCGGTGATGGAAGAACGCCACCGTCAAATCCTCATGCTTCTTCGAGAAGGCGAGAGTCCAAACATAGAAAAGTGTTTTGCCTGCAACAACACGCACGATATTGAAAAATTCTACTACAAGGACTGGGAGGCGGTCGTCATGCTGTACGAGGCGAAGCGACACAGCTGCACAAACTACTTTGTGCTTGGTCAAGAACTCTACGACATGTTCACAAAGAGAATAACAAACGCGGTAAAGGCGAGTGGTCTAATCGATCCTGACGCGGAGTTTTGGACTCCCTACGGGATAATCTTTCATTTCCTCTATCATCATGGCGACGTTGTAAGACACATGACAGACTTGTTTGTGCGTAGCTATTTGCTTGTTGATACAATGTTGAAGAGCGATGTGATTCGTGCTCATCCAACTTCAGGTCGTACGACTGTTCCAATGTCTGCGCTTCGACGATTGAAAGTGGGTACGGACATCGTTACAAGTCTTAGCAAAACACTTAAGGTCCTGAACGGAGGAACGGTCACGCAACCCTTTTCTGCGTCGGCCTCGATTCCCGACAACGAAACAATGCAAGCTTCGATGAAAATCTATGCGCCCTCTGCTAAGGCGCTCATTCAACGACCGAACTTTGCACCGAGCCACAGAATCATGCAATTCCCACCAACATAAGGGGGTGAGCGGTAAAAAAAAGACCGGTGAACCTAATTTTTTTTGTTAATAGAAGAAAAAAAAAACTTCATTTTCTCTCCTTGCGTGTTTGATCGATGAAGTTCGTTGGTGTTTTCTTGATTTCACTGGCCTTGATTGCCTGTGTTCAAGCAAGTGGCGGCAGCGGTCATGGTAACAACAACGATGATGACGACGATGACGTCTACAAGACCAACGACTATTGGTGCAAGGCGTCGCGTGTCTTCAACAAGAGAAACCAGTTCCAGGTTGAAAGTGCGGGCATTTGGAACCAATCGATTGCCTATCATATTCCCTTCAATCCCGCCGCACCAAACCAGTTTCTCTACGCTGGTTCGGCTCAGTACTTTCAGATCAACTCCTACGACCGTAGTCAGTGCAGGTTTGTGAGCGTTCAAATCTGGCCGAGTTGCGTGAATCCCTTTTCGCCTGCGGTATTTCCCGAAGGTCTCTACTTTCAGAGCGTTGCCCAGAAGATCGTCATCGATCGTCAGAATCCCACGGCGTTCCAAAAGTACGATGTTGACTACATTACGCCAGCCGTTCCCATCGTTCCAGCTCAAAACACGAACAAGTGGGTGTCCATTGGCGTGGGTCCAGCCATTGCTAACACGGTTTTTCGCGTCGATGAAAACGGTGATGTGACCGATGAAGTTGTCTATGCTGAAAGCATTGTCGTTCTTCCAGCGGACAATCCATCAAGTCTTCGTCGTCGTGTCTATGTTCCTGCAACTCTCTCTGCCACTGAAATCACCGCCATTGCACCTTTTGATTCTCGAGAGATTCCCGCTCTTCCAGCTCCCTTCAATACGATGACTGCTCGCTATCTTTCGGGAAATCTTGCGCTCTCCTACCTACAATCCTGTGACGGAGGCTTGACTTGGATTGTTGCCGCAAGCTCCTCTGCTTGCAATCAATGTTCTTCGTCGGACGCAACTGCTCTTTGTGCTCCAACCTACTATCTTCCCTTTACGACAAGTAACCCCTGTTCCACTTGAAGAACGTTGAATAAAAATTCCCTTGGATATTCTTCCGTAAGTTTCATTGGTTGCAGAAAGAAAGAGCGAGAGAGAGAAAAAAAAATGTTATCGTCGGTTCTCGCACCCGAGGGTGCGTCTTCGATGATCGCTGGGATGCCGCCTCCTGGCGCGTTCATTCGCGACCCAGAGACCTTTCACCCAGGACAGACGTTTCCCTCCGCCCACACTGGCATGTATACAAGAATGCCGTCGTCTGTAGCCGATCTAGAAGCAATGTCCACCGACGAAGGTGGTAGCGGCGGTCCTTCTCAGTACAAGGTCACGAACAACGTGATCGTGAGAGGATGGGGAGGACAGTATGATTGGATGAAGCCTCCAAGCGATGGAACTCTCTGTTTTTCTCTGGCGACGACACAATACGACAAAGGACAGCTTGCTCTGCTTACCGTCTACAATCTCAACAAGATGCTCAACGATGGATGGAATGCCGGCATCGATCTTCTAGACAACACAGACGCCATTCCAGAGGCGTTGCGCAGACGCATGCATTCAACGTCTACGGCGTACTGGGAGAAGATCAGTGGACTAAAGACACGGCTTGACCGTGCCAACGAGTCAAACGGATTTTCGAGTTTGCGTTTTCTTTCGCCTGAACTTTTCATCGATCGATTCCTCTTTGCGGGTTGGATTGAAGGAACTTCGCCTACACATGCATCCGTTGAGCAGCGCGCTCTGCGAGTTGAAGGTGTCATAGACAACGCAGAGAATCTCTGGTTTCATGATCTCGCGCCTGCGGAAATTCTTTATTTCATCCTGAAGAGAAAGTTCAATCTTGACACGAAGACCTACGGCGCCTACGCTCTTCATCCTTGGGCAGGAAGCGAGCATCCGCCATTGTCTGAATTGACGTACAAGGATATCAATGGTGTCCCGAGGTTAGGTCAAGTCATGTATTCTGGGAGGTTCATTCAATGGACGGAAAATCCCAATACCACCAACGAGGCAATTGCTGCTGCAGCTGGGCTTACCGACACTCCTCGAGACGGCTTGCCTTTGCTGACGTCGTTGCCTCTTCGTCTTGAAACCTCGACGAACAAACGATTTAGACAGCGATACTACATGTATTGAATGCAATGACCACCTCCCTCAAACAACTGCAATTGAACAACCAAAAGAACCATAAAGTAACCAATGCTTTTTTTTCCGCTTTTTGTTGACTGTTTAGTGTAGGCAAGAAAAGTGAGCGAGAGAGGGAGAAGATGTCATTTCCGCATAAGTCTTGGGTTGGTGCTAACACCGATCGTGCTGCTCAGGGTCGCATTACCGCGAACTGTCTTCAGCGAACAAATGTAATGGAGACGATCAGGCGTCAGATGAACGCCTTGCGCGACAGGAGTTCCGCAAACATCATCGGTGAAGAGATTATCGCCGAAAACGTCCAGACCATTCAACAGGGTCACTTTGTTTTCTACGACACCCAGGAAAGCATACATGGTACAAAGACACACCAGCAACTCACGGTGTTCTCGACGTTCAATGGATTCATCATTCCTCCAGGAATGTCGAACGATGACTTTCGTCGTCGCTACCGTCCCTACGGTGTTGCAGCTGCTCGAGGAACCACGGAAAACAAGGTGGATGGAAGCGATCGAGCGGGCATTGCTATTCACATTCGAGGCACTGCCACGCTGTTTAACAACTCCGACAAGGTAATCTACCCCAATCAACCTTTTACAGTTGATCCACCAAACGTCGACAAGGAACTCCGACGACGCGACCTCAACATTGTAAACACGTACAATCAATCGGACGATGCATCGTCCACAACGTACACGGGCATTGTTCGAGCGGTTTCCTACAAAGACTGCGCTGAAGACATGCTTGACGTGGTGAGGTTCCTGCTGGAAAACGTCAAAGCCTGCAGTATTTACCGGTTTGCACGCTCCGTCGCAATCAACAATTTGCAAGGCTACAAAGAAGTTGAGATCAACGCCATCCGATTGAAGATGTTTCTCGTGCACAATCTGCTTGTGACGTGGGAGATGGTGCAAAAACTGAACGGCACGACACTGTTGCAGACGGAAAAGATTCAATTTGGCGTGCGAGTTGGACTCTTTGATCCCAGTGAAGTGCACAGCAGAGAAGTTGAAGACGATGTGTTCCTAAAGGAGTATTTTGGAAAGGTCCTCTACTCCTCCTTGGCCAACATGCCAGAAGAATTCATCGACATCATCGACAAAGACCTTTCGAAGTTCTACGAAGTTGCGCCTTCAACTCGTCAAAAGTTTGTTGAATCGCACAAGCCAACTTCCGCCTCGCTGTTCCTGACCAATGCAAACGCAAGTTTCGAAGGACTTTGGCGATCCATCGCAAAGATGGTGGAATCTCGAGGCGATCGCACGATGGGCGTTTCAATGCAACTTGCCATGCCAGGTGAGCCATTTGACGTCTACCTGTAAACGCCCTTTTCTTTTTCTTCTCTCGATGGTATTAAAGTAAATTCTCCAGTTTTTTACTAGTTGATTGAATAGATGCGTCGCACCCTTTCAATAAGGCCTCCCGAGAGTTGGCGAGCTCTGATGATGTCCTCTGAGGTGCATACAACGCCATTGCAACTGAATGTTGTGGTGAGACCGTTTTCTTCAACGCTCATAGCGTTTGGCGTTGAAAGGAAGAGATTTCGTTTGTATACCGGCATGATGATTTTCGATAGAAGTCGTTCGTAGATTGTGTCGCAGTCCGGATCGCCGTCCCAGACACCAAGAGATCTCGCATAGACTATGAATTTTTGGAGGTCGGTAATGGACGCTTGACCTTCAACGCTTTCTGCGTGGTCCATTTGAGGACGCTGCCAATAGTTGATCATGTAGGTTTGAGTAATGTCCGAATATTGAACGTCGATCACGTCCGTGCAGACATTTTCACCTGCTGGGTTTTTGACGGGAACGTGAAGAAGAAGTTTTTTGTCGAGCAGGTCAAACTCAGCGCTACGTGAGGGTGGTGCTGGATACTCGACAATCTGATAGTCGAGTTTGCTGGCAAAAACGTAGACTGCTTCAACTTGCACAAAGTCTTGAAGTACCAGGAGAAAAAGAAAGGCAACGATGCTCATTCTTTTTCTCGAGTGTAAGGTAGACTGCATGTTTTTTTGTCCTGTGTGTGTGTACATCCTTTTCTAACCCGAGAAGACTAGTGCAAAGATTTTTTTTCCTTTAGAGTTCTAGTATAGATAGGGTTCCAAACTTTCTTTTTTTTTTCAAGAAAGATTGGGAAAAAAATAACGATTTTCTTTTTTTCCCCTCTTAAATTTTCTTTTTTTTCTTCTGTTTTTCTCCCCGCCCTCGAAAGAAGGTCGTTGTTGCTGGTAGAGAGAGTGTGTAGTGTATTTAATGATATGCTTACACTAGCATATTCATTCAAATGAATGTACAACAAGTTGAAGGAAAGCACGAACGTAGAGAATCTTGCGAAAATAAGAATTCCTGCTTTGAAACGCAAGGAAACAAGTCGAAGCAGCGTCCCCAGGAAAAGAACGCGTTCATTTCACATCGATTGCGATCTTATCGAAGAGGTGAAGCGACGAATTGCCTTGCAAAAAGAACCACGTACAACAACACGTATTCCAGCACCAGCGTTCAATCATTCTCGACCTTATCTTGCGGAGCTTGGCGACATGGCGTTTTTTATCAAACGAGCGCGTACAGTAGCCCAGCCTCCTCAACTTTTGAATCGAGGTGCAACAGCTCCAATCACATGGAGAATAGTCGCATCGTCGTACAATCACGCTACAGGTGTTCTCATCTTAGAACGACCTTTAAGTCGCAGCAACGTAATCGCGTCTATGGAAGCGCTAGCTACGATTGCGGGTGACGATCTTCCTTCCGCCTTGACCACCACCACAGAAATGATGAATGGTCAGCTATCTGATTCAATACGAGAACTACATATAAGCAGAGAACACTATGCAATAGCACAAGCGCTGGGCTTTGCCGCATTCTTTGAAATCAACACGGAGACGTTAAAAAGAGGACACCGTTTCAAGGTCGTGCCTTTAGCACCTGTTCTCACGCGAATGTACACAACAACGACTGGCAATTCAATTGTCGACAAATGGAATGTCTACGCTGCATCGTTTGTTGTGTTGAGCTGGGTGGCAAGACGTTTTTTCGACAGACGTCTCAATCTTCCCGAGATAATGCCTCATCTAGATGAAGTAACTTCTTCGTCGTCATCGTCTTCATCGTCTTCATCGTCGTCATCATCATCGTCGTCTTCATCGTCTCTACCTGCATTAGCATTTCTTCCATTTGTGAGGAACTCCAAAGAACCTTGTCGATCACTCATTGTACATTATAAGCGATTTCCACGTGTCCTCGCTGTTCTCAACGACTATCTAGAGGATAGTAACACCAAGTTGATGGCGTTCATGGAGTCCAAGGTCGTTGGCATGGCATTCATCTATACATTTTTTGCTTCGACGCAAATCGATAGAATTCATCATCGACTCGTCGAAGAAGGTCGATATCTCGGCGAGACACTCGGTGAAGCATTCATACACAAGCACCTGAGCTTCTTCAAGCTTGTGTACAAGATCGACGTGTGGATGTCGAACAACGAAGTCAACGATCAAAACTTCATTATCTTACCGAAGGCTTCGCAACGATCTAATGGCGACCTAGACATCGATACTCGCGAGCTCCACTATCTTACCTACGCGGTGGCTTGCGATGAAAAAGTCAAGAGTTCCATTGCCGTTGCGTTAATGATGTCTTTGATTGTCTCGTCTCTGGACAACGGAGAGACTGTCTTCTACCTGGAAAACATTAGCACGCAAGTGCAATTTCAACGTAGGATCATGGAAATCCTCAAGGAATTGATGGTTGGGCGACATGAGGACGAACGCGACGAAGTTGAGGCAAAGCTTCACGAAGATATCCGCACCACAGATCATTATGATTCTCGGATTTACTACGATGCCGTCGCTACACTCAAAACAAAAATGCGCTTGATTCGCCGACATAAATCGAAGCTTGGATCGCATAACGTGCGCAGTTTGGAAGACTACCGAAAGCTTACGTTGGAGGTCGACGATTCCCTATTCAACGATGCTTTCTGTGAAGTGGATTATGCCTGTCCAATTGGACCTCTTCATCTACTACTCTCCTACATAGATGACTACTATTCGGAGAAGAACGACGCGCTCCTATCTTCCATTGACTTTTCAAGCGTGGTTTCATCGACAAGACATCTTCTACCTGTGCACAACGATGATGAAACTGGCGGTAATTTCTTTTTCGATCGGGTATTCTTTTATCCAGAGTAAAAAAAAAATCAAAACTCCTAATGGCGTCTTCCAGACAGAGAACGACGACGACACTTCCCGACGATGAACGTCGTCTACTTGAAGAGCACCGAGCAAAGAAGCAGCGAGCAGAGGAGGTCGTTGCAAAAAAGAAAAAAGTCTTTTCCATTGTTTTGAGTGCAGGTCGCCAACGAGCAGATGGCCTTTCAGGAGACATGAGTGCTCATGACTACGCCAACGATCATCTTGACGCAAGCGCTCATGCACTCGTCGAAGACTACTCAACGAACGCTCAACAGCTCGAACTTTCATCGAACAGCCGAGCGAAGAAACTCGGAGGCCGCAAAATTCTCTATGACGGCACGACCCTGACGGCCAGTCTCGCTCCTCGAACGATCGTCAGCGAAAAGCATCCACTTGGCGTTGTTGCTGTCTTCGACTTGGGGTCTGTTGCAGAGAGCGCAGAAGATCTCGGAGCACTTCAAGAGAAATTCACTGAGGTGATGAAGTTCGTTGCAAAGAACATGAGCGAAGAAAGTCCGGAGCCTCAGGCCTACATGCCTTCGAGCGTCGAGTCGACTGAAGACAGTCTTCGATGGAACGTCTTTCTGCCTAAGCATTCAAACGTTGGACTGTACAAGCACGTTGGAGGTTTTGCATTGATCATCAAGTCGAACGCTGGTCACCGAGGAATGGAGACGTTCAACTCTCTCCTCGCTGAAGATGGCATGACCTTGGCTAGGCTTGCAGGTGATTCACGCTACATTCGCCTTGAACAGCTCGTTCTTCGCAATGTCTGCCGCCTTGCCTACTACGTTGCAGTCGCTCTATTTGGCGAAGAAGCTCTTCCAAACCACGAAGACTCGCAGTCAAGTCTCAAGGACAATCATTCCTTCTATTCCATTCTCAGGCCTTCAATTGTGATGCGAACAAACGTGATTCGTCGTTGTGATAGCGAAGGCCGAGTAGTGGCGGTGTTTGTCGATGCAGCGAACATTTGGACGTCCTCTCTGCAAAAAGTCAGCCCCCGCTATCTTTCCTGGGATGGCAACAGTCACAGGCACGGCCTTGTTCCAGTTCCCACTGGTGAACAGCTTTTCCACTTGCATTCCGCGAAACTCAGCGTGGCTGATCGACAAGAGCGCAGTGATGAAGAACTACGAGACTATCGAGCGTCGACAAGCTATTCATCGATTCGGTCACCGTCCAGTGAACTCCACAAGAAGTACAAATCTCATACGCACCCAGTTGTCTATGAAGTCATCGCCATCAACAAAAAGTAAACGTGTTCTCTCTTTCGATTTTGCTTTCGCTCTCGTTTTTTTTAAAACCCAATGGTGAAGATATCTTCTTCTTCTAGAGAGAAGTCGAAGATGCTTCTTTGAGTGAAACTGTTCTCTGAGATTAGCTCTGCGCAGCTCTTTCTCTTTTCTTGTATCGCGTAGCGCAACGCTGTCTTTCCGTTGTTGTCGCAATGCTGAATGAACAGCGAGTCGAATTTGTTTCGCTCTATGAGTGCTGAAGTCAAAGAAAAGCTGCCTATGAACGCAGCGTGGTGAAGTAGAGTCTTTCCTTCGTTGTTGACAAAGTTTGTGACGATTAAAGGATGTGAGATAAGACGATCGGCCATCGAAAATCGCTTGAATATAATCGCGTAGCTAAGCGCGGAATTGTTGTAAATGTCCAAGGCGTTGATGTCGGTTTCATCGCACTCCATGATTGCGTTGAACACGTGTTCTCTGTCGCACATCACCGCTTTGATCAAAGGTGTCTGCCCTTCGCGGCACCTTTCGGAGAGCTGATGTTTTGAACGCTCTGCGAGAATTTTGAAGCATCCGAGACTGCCATTCGTCGCTGCAACGTGCATTGGCGTATAGCCTCGAGCGTCTTCCATTGTCACAGCTCTCGATCCGCTCTCAATGAGAACGTTCAATCCATCAGGCCAGTCACGCTGGACTGCATCGTGCATCGGCGTGTCTTTCGATGGTCGTAGTGGATGAGGTGAGTCTATCAAATATCGTCGTTTCTTTACCAGAGTTCTCAATTCCGGTAGATCACGCTTTGCCACTGCCGTAAAGATTTCGCTTTCGCGCCGTTGTGTCTTGCGATTCATGATGTCGTCGAGATGCTTTGTCTTCTTGAAAATACAAGTAATTGAAACAAAGAAAAAAACGAAAATCCTTGGGAAATTTTTAGAATAGATGGAAAAAAAGAAGAAAATCTTGCGGAAGTTTTTCCTTATTTAGCCTTAAATTTTCCACGAAATGTCCACAGCTTTCGTGACGACCGAGCCTTTGCTCACTACGACCACACCAGTTGTGGTTGAAACCGTGCCTAGAACTCGAGTGATTCGAACACTCGATGGTGCGGAAGTCTTGGTGCCAGAGCAACATTTTGCAAGTTCGACAGGACAGGTCTATGTGCCACACGACTACGTTCCAGTGCAAGGAAGTCAGGTTCAAGTTGTACCAGGTGCACAAGTTCACGTGAGTCGCACGGGAAGCACCTATCTTCCAACGACGACCTATGTCCCCGTTGGTTCTGGATCACGTCGTCCCTACATTCAACCTCAACAAGGCATTGGACACTACGGTGACAGCTACTATCCTCGACGATCTTCGGGCCAACCTCGCTACGATGGCGGCTATCAACAAAAGCAGCCTTCGACGATCAACAACAGCAAGAAAGGTGGAGTGAAGGCAAACTACACGAGTTCTCCGACTCTGAAGGGATCGCTACGGACATCGTTCAAACCAAAGTTTGGCGGCAAGACTGTCAACAACACCATCATTCAGGCGCCGCCTGCTTCTTCGAGTCAGCCAAAGGGACGTCGACAGCCAAAGCGCAAACCTGAAAAACTTCAGCCAACTACTGAAAAGCTGAGTGGTGCAGGTGGTCACAAAACTCCAGCCAAGCTCCCGAAGAAAGCGAAGAGTGGAGCGTCTGGCAAAACGCCAAAGCCGGAAAAGACGCCGAAAGTGGGTAAGCCAACAAAAGCGCCCAAGTCGACAAAGGTGCAAAAACCTGCGAAGTCGCCAAAGCCTGCGAAACCTGCGAAGTCGCCAAAGCCTGCGAAACCGGCAAAAGCGCCAAAGCCTGCGAAGCCAACAAAGGCTCCAAAGGCGTCCAAAGTCAAGAAACCCAAGACACCCAAGACCAAGAAAGCAAAGCGATCGCGCAAGAATGCTCGCATCGCAGCTCATCTTACCTCGAACATTCAAGCTCACATCTCCGACTTGTTCATCATGAAGGAGCTCAGCGAGAAACAGAGGGAACTCTTTGGCAAAGGCACTCCTTTGGAGGTTTTCTACAATGCCTTGAAGTCGAGCGGAAGCGAAAAACTTCTCAAGGGAACATTCAACGACGACCTTCTTAGTATTCCAGCGATTGTCGTCAATGCACACTACGGAGACGGCTCTGTAACGATGAAGATGGCTTCGCTTTTCGACCTTGAAAACGAAAGCGGTAACAATCTAGCCGTTGGACTTGTCGCCAAGCCGTCCACGCAGAGAACAAGTCGCACTCTCGAAGTTGTCTACGACACTCGCGAAACGCCCTTCACTCTCGACTTTCGGAGATTCTACGGTCTTTCCTTTGGCAACGGAGTGGAAAACGACTCCAACAACGTTTTGTTCTTTGGCGAAGATGTGCTTGGTGGTGGCCGTGCAAACGACGTTGTCAGTGTCCGTGTAAAGCTGTACGAGGATGTGCAACTGAACTCCTTCGTTGAACACGATCTTCCTGTGGCCTACGCTACATTCAAGCTACGCAGGCAGTCGTCGCAAAACATCTTCGACGTTCTAAAGGTTGTGCTGACAGTGGACTTTGATCCGGGCAACCCAGAGGTGGTTATGTACGAGAGCGTGCTGGACGTTCTCCCAGAGTTGACCGAAGTCGGACTGCACGTTGGTGAGAACGTGAGCTTCTCGCAACGAGATCAATTTCACCGAGATCTTTCCGCAGCCTTTGCTTCCAGCTACGAAGGAAGCGAACAGGAGTCTGCCTGGTGTTTCGAGTCGAACGGCGGTCGAATTGCCTCAAAGAATGTCAAGTCCGACAAGCAACGTGTGTTCCTTGGTGACATTTTCAACACGTTCTTCACGTTCGCTCTGCTTTCGCAGCTAAAGACCCTTCACCTACTCGAGAGTCTTCACGACCCAGAGTTTCTCCGACAAACTCTCTCCAAAACTGAACACGGCGTGGCCTTGGCGGGCATCATTGAAAACGTTCTGTCGAGTTATTGGCAGCAACGCCAACTCGAAGCAAAGAACACCTTTCCTTCGCTCTACCAGGTACTCAGGCACACCACTGGTCTTCCTCAAGTTAATGCACTCACGCTCAACGACGTGCAAAAGAAGTTCGCCGACATGGAGAAAATCATCAAGTCGCCTCACGATAAGTCGTTGCGCGATGGCCTTGCCAAGGACTTTGATCATGATCAGGCGTTGACCAAGTTAATCAACAGTCTTGCTCAGACCGACTCTGTGGAGAACCCCATCGACGCTATCGTGGGCGATCAATCGAACATCTTCGAGGCGGTCATCCTTCATGTTTTCTGCACGACCCTGCTTGAACAATCGCCACTGCAGTTCACGGCAAACGTTTTCTATGATAACTTTGGTGTCGAACTGCAGACCTTCTTGAAGAAAGGACGCAGCTACGATCATCCCAGCGCGTTGGCAACGAATTTTGCCCACATGCGCTTTAAGGATCTCGTCGAAGTACTTGGCAAGATCTACGAGAGCAATCGCATGACGGAGAACTTCCGCTTGTCGGACATGTTCGTTGCACCGACCTATCTACAGCCCAATACCCATCTTGCTTCGTCGCTTGGCTGGATGTGCTTTCGCAGTGGCAACAACGTTGACGTGTTCTTCTCGATGTCCAATCAATTTGCCGATCTCGACACCACAGTTGTTGTCGTCATCCCTCAGTTTGGCTTCTGGGGCGTCTTTCATGAAAACACCTTGACTCGCAAATTCCCTCTGAGGTTGGATGGCTACGAAGTCGTCAACGCGATCTTGAGCGTCGTGCAGAATCTTGACGTATCGCCCTCTCACGTGCAGTCGATCGATTTCCTACCTCAATCGTTCTACGCTCACGAACACGCTGTCGTGAAAGCCGAGGAGAAACTCGTCATCAGCTACAAGGACTTCATTGATCCTTACTCTGCCTTCGTCAACAAGCAGGCGACGAGCATTCGTCTTTTCACCTGGGACGACGGCTCGCAGAGTCTCAAGTTTGGCGACACAGAGATCACACTCGTTCCCGTGGAAGGTTTCGATGAGAAGTCCGAGGACGGTAAGCGCGCCTATTATCAAGGTAACAACAGCTACTCTCCCGACAAAATTTTCATTTCCGATCGGGAAGTCTACATCGACGGTCATCTGTATATTTCCGCCGAGGAAAGCGATCGACTCTTCAAGTCGCTCAACGGTGTGATTGGACTTCAAGCGAAGAAGAAGGAACAGGATATTCACAGCGTGTTTTCTTCGTCGTCATCATCGTCGTCGTCTTCTTCCACTTCTTCTTCGCAGGCGCCTCCTCTGCTTCCTCGGCCATCTGCAATTGAAAGTGGAGACAACGTCAGCAACTTTTTCGATGGTGGTGAAGACAGTCTTGAAGAACGCAAAGGCTTCTACCTTGGAATTGGAGTAGCTCCACCCATTGCTCCAGCTTATTATTCATCGCCTCCCGATGGATTCTTCGAGACAGCTGTCTATCCTGGCATGGTGTACTATCCTTCGTATGGTTATGCTTGGCCAGGATGGTATGCTGGTTGGAGACGTGGACGTTTCAGAGGTGGCTATCGTCGTCCCTATTGGCGTGGAGGACCTGTACGACGACCAGGCGGTGGTGGATTTCGAGGTCCTCCTCGAGGTGGTGGTGGACGAGGTGGACGTCGTTAAGAATAAAGAATTTTTTTTCTCCTTGAAGAAGTAAAAACTTTTGTTGTAGATGGCAAGTTGTTCTGACGACGTTCAGCCTCTGGCCTTTGACGTAGAAGAAAGCATCTTTAGCGATCCAAAGTTTTTTCTTCAGACTCATTGTGTCGCTGCGACAAGCGTCCGGCAGTTCTCTACGATTGGCAATATTTTTCTTGATTCTGCGGTTCTGTCGACTCCGCTTTTATCCTCGGCGAAGAAACGAAGTGTGTTTGACTGGTGTAGGAATTGTCGGAAAAGCGTTCACCGACTTGTATTCAACTGCGCTTGTTCTGTGGAATGCGCTCTCGCCTATCATCACGAAGACAAAGATGTACGTGAATTCATTGAAGCTCGCTACAATCTCGAAACAAACTATGCAAGGCTAGAAACTGTTCCACTGCCTCGACTGGACGCGTATTTAAGCCAGCTCTACAAACAAGACGATCCTCGACTCGCCTGCTACACCAAGCAACTTTCAGATAATATTGTCGACGGTGAACGATGGTCTAAACGCTAGTCGCCTACATAAATCTTGTTTATTCACTCTGTTGAAGTTAATCTTGTTTGATCGACGATGATGTTGAATTTGTTAGACGAAGCAGAGGTTGGATTAAATCGCTAACCACTCCGTCGTCTTCTTCATCCGAACCTCGAGTTGGCGAAGGACTGCGTCGACGTTTGGTTGGTTTGCGAGTTTCTCGTCTAATTGTCCAGGCGATTTCCCGAATGACAAATCCAATCACTGCCAATCCTGTAAGTGCCAAGAAGATTGCCAGGTAGACGACGATCTCCTTGTAGTTGGTCATTTCGTCGAGAGCGGCGCAGCACCCACATGAATCGTCGGGAAACGTGGAATTCTCGTCGGGATTCGTTTGAATACAGTAGACGCCATCAATTTGACAGACACCGTCTTCAGTACTGATGACGATGTCGAAGAGTTCCGTACACAGAGTTAGATCTTCGTTCACCGTAGTCAAGTAGACAGTGATGTCATTGTCTGTTGCCGATACAGTGATATCGCGTGCAGAGAAGTCTCCCGAAAGAGCAACGATTCCTCCCGATGCATCGCGACAACCGCAGTCAAGCCCGTTGGTTCCGGGCAGATAGGAAGACCTATTCGTCATGGCGATGAGCTGATAGGGGTTCTCGTCAGAAAGATAGCGATCAAGCCGATCGGTGGGAACGCGTCTGAGTGTGTATGCCCACGGCGATTGAAGACTTGGCGTGCACACGTAGGAGGTGAGACCGTCTTCAGGGATGTCGCATTGATCGCAGTATTGACCTGTCCAGCCTGGAGTACATGTGCAACTGAGCAAGCCAAGATTCCAGTCGCCGTTGACGCAAAGTTCGTCCAATGTTGGATAGCCATCGCCAAAGTCCTCGATGACGTCGCGAACAAAGAGTAGGCCCGCCGAAAAAAGACAGTGAGAGTCGACGTACGGAGGGAAAAGACAGCCTTGAGGATTGCAAAGGCCTGGACCGAAAGCTCCCGTATTGTAACTGTACAACGCGATAGCGAGACTCTTGTAGGTAGCCGAGGTAACCGAAGAAAGAAGAATTGACACGTCGCATTGAATGAGAAGATTGTAGGCGGACGCTAGCGTCGTCAGCGTATTCGAAGGAACACATGCACCATTGGCGATGTTCAAGGTAGCTGCAAGCCATTGTTGGAAGAGGAAACGCCAGGCGAACGTGCTGTACTGCACTTGCGACCATTTGTAGTAGGACTGACCACACATGGTCTTGTCTTCAAGACCCTTGGGCCAAACGAATCTTCTGTTGGCGACACATCGAGAATTGTGTGCCGCCCACCACTCAAATGGTACCGTGCAGTTGCCTGTGCAAGCGTTTGGACTACAGGCTCTGGAAGTGATGGTTGCCGCACAGATTGCCGTTGTTGGCGATTGAACAAGACAGGTTCCGTACTGACAGTCGTTGTCGAGATAACTACAATTTAGAGGAGCCCCAGCAACACAAGTTCCAATGTGACAGGTGTCGTTGGTCGTACAAGGATTGGAGTCTGCGTTGCAACTCGATCCTTCGTTGGCAATCTGTGCTTGACAGAGTCCACTCTGAGAGTTGCAGACGCCAACGCTACACTGTGAGTCGAAGAGAGAACAGTTGACTTGAACTCCACCTCCACACGATGCGTCAAATCCAGAGCACGTTTCGCCTTGGGTGCAAGGATCGCCGTCGCTGCAGAGAAGACTGCTGCTTGCATAGTAGGTTACACAGGTTCCAAAGTAGCAGCCCGAGTAGGAAATACACTGACCCCACTCTGTTCCCGTGCAAGGAATGCCATTGACAAGATTTGTGTACGTACACTGCTTGTTCACTTCGTCGCAATAACCCTCTGTGCACTCTGTGTTGAATGCAGAACAATCGGTTGGCTCATCGTTGACACATTGACCGTGATGACAGATGGTCGAATAGCAAAAGATGTCGCTTTCGCAGGTGGTTCCATCGGCAATCTTGTCGTCGTGCGGGCAATAATCGTTGCCAAGAACACACATGTCTGCTACGTCGCAGCCAGTTAAGTCGGCTTCGCGACAAATCAGTCCTGGATTGTAGGTTCTACTGCAAATACCCGACGAACAGACGTCCCGACCAGAACAAGGTCCGGCGGGCATGCCAGTATCACAAGGTGTTTCATCGGCGAGATTAACGATAGAGCAGGATCCGTCACCGTTGCACTGTGCCACTTGACACTGTTCGTCTTGAACTTGAACGTAGTCGCAATAACCGTAGATACCAGCTTGGCAAACGCCCGAGGCGGTGCATGTGTCGCCAAGACTACATACATTTTCGTCGTTACACCAACGTCCTTCAACATTGACGTTAAGACAGCCTCCAGTCTCTGGAATGCAGATGGACGAAGGATCACACCAACTCGTGGCCGTACAATCAACACGTTCGATACTATTGCAAACGCCATTCATACAAACTGAATTGTCCGAGCAGTAGTCTGCGTTTGAACAAGCCGAGCCATCGGAAAGCACCACGTACGTGCAAGCGCCAGACTCTGGATTACAGCCTGTGCTAACACGACACGGATTCGATGTGTCGCACTCTACGGTGGACGTCGGGAGACAGTGACCTTGAGCATCGCATTGAGATGTGATTGCACAAAGATCTCCACTACTCGAACAAGGTGTTGTTGCAGCGACATTCTCGTGCAGACATTGGCCAAGTTGATAGTCGCAAGTGTCTTCGGTACAATCGTTTTCGTCGTTGCAGTTAGGAGGAATTCCAAGAACACAGGTTCCCAGTGAGCAATGTTCTTCGCCGTTGCAAAATTGTCCGTCTTCACAACCTGACGTTGCAAGATCGTCGGCAGAGTAGGCGCAAGTTCCTCCGTCGCAGAAAGGCTTCTTACATGGGATGTAAGGACAATCTGAGTCAATGGTGCACGAAGAACAGTCGTTGTCGACGGTGAAGAGACAGCCAATTTCCGGAGTACAATAGGAAACACCGCAGAAGAATTCGTTGAAGCAATTAGTTTCCTGACCTCCACCGCAAACGCCGCTAGTGCAAGTGGTGTTCGTTGTGCATTCGTTGCCGTCGTCGCATTCAATACCATCAACTTGATCGTAGAGACAGCCATGAACTGGATCGCATCGAGGCACGTAGCAAGGGTTGTCTGCGTAGTCCGTGCATTGAAGATCGGCAACACCAACGCACACTCCATTGAAGCACATGTCCGTTGAAGTGCACGTGTTTCCATCGTTGCAAGGATAGTGATCGGGAAATGGAGGCGTGGAACAAAGTCCAGTGTCAGGATCGCAGACACCTTGCTGATGACACTGGGACAAGCTTTCGCAAAGAACGCTAGTCTGGCCAAGACATTCTCCGTACTGGCAGGTGTCTCCCTGGGTGCATAGATTTCCATCGTCGCAGGGTGAATTGTTGTCCATGAAGATGTAGGCACACTCACCCGTTGTTGGAATGCATCGACCTTCGAGCTGACAGCTGTTTTGAGGAGGACAACTCGTCGTAAGATTCTCGTCGGCAATGCAGTTGCCTACACCATCGCAAAAGCTTGCAGCACAGAGATTGTCGATGTTGCATTGCCTACTGGAGCTTGAGTACTCTGGAACACAGAGTCCAGATCCCGAATCACAGGAATAAGAGTCGATGCATTCTGTAGGCTGAGGACAAGGTTTGTCGTGAGTTGCGCACGCACCGTAAGATGTACACGTTCCTCCGTACTGACAAATGTCGTCTACGGAACAACTACTTGAAGCGTGAACTGGCGTGCCAATACACTGAGGTTCGCCAAATATCGACTGGCATTCATACTCCATACAGTCGGTATTCTCTGGACATTCGTGAGCAATGCCCATGCAAACACCAAGTACGCAAGTGTCGTTGCTCGTGCACACGCTATTGTCATTGCAAGCCACGTTGCTCAGTGGAGTGAAGATGCAGCCGAGAAGAGGGTCGCAACTATCCTCCGTGCAATCGTTGTAATCGTCGCAGTCGAGCTGAAAGATCGACGCGCATACTCCGTTGCTCGTACAATATTCTTCGCCGTTACAGAGGTTTCCATCTGAACATCGAGTACCGATGCTCTCGGAGATGTAGCGACATACGTTGTTTGCACACACTGCCTGCTGGCATTTCTTCACGGGACAGTCTCCGTCGACAAAGCATATGGAAGTATCGCCAACATAGGTATTCACGCAGCCAACATCTGCTAGACAACTGTCTTCTGTGTCTGGATTGTTGTCGTCGCACTGAAGAGGGATCCAACCTGGATAGCAGATGCCGTCGACACCACAGAAATCGCCAATAGTACACGGGTTGCCGTCGTCGCAGCTGTGCATGTACAAAGGTGTAGCGACACAGCCGTATTCCATGTCGCATGTGTACTCGACGCATGGGTTGTTGTTGACGACGATCTCGGAGCAGTTGAGTGCGTTCGACGACACGCAGTTTCCACCAAGGCAAAACTCTTCTCCGTCGCAAGCATCGTTATTGAGAACGCAGCGAGTATAGTCGTCGAGAGGAGTGGAAACACAGCCTAGAGACGCCTCAACACACTCGGAGATACTACACGACGTGGAAAAGGTAGAACAGTCAACAGCTTCGCCAACACATTCTCCCACGCTGTTGCATTTGTCGTTGAAGGTGCAGTAGAGACCGCTATCACAAGAACCTCCAACGTTTGTGGCCTGTGTAGTACACTGTCCATAGCGACATACTCCAACAAGACAGTCTTCGTCGAGATAACTACAATCCTGCGTCACGCCAGAACAAGAGAGGGTTTCTTGATTGCAAACGTCGAAAGTCGTGCAAGGATCTCCGTCGTCACAGAGAACAAGATTGTCCGTGACGATGAACGACCATTGATAGGCATTCTCGGCGATGTTGCAAACACTGCAAGGGTCATCAGCTTTTTGAGCGCCGTCTTCGATACACATGCCATCGATGTAACAGTGAGCGTCGATGACATTGTTGGTACACATGCCACATGGCGAAAGACAGGTGTTTTCCGTACATCCGTTGAAATCCTCGCAGAGCTTTGGACTTCCAATGCATCCATCCATTGTGCAGACATCGTTGTACGTGCAAGCATCGTTGTCGTCACAGGAAACTCCGATAAGAGGAATTCCTTCGCAAGAGCCAGTCAAAGGATTGCAAATGTTCTCGACGCAAAGCTCTTGAACACCTGAGCACTCGAGCGAAGCGGTAACAACACATTGACCTTGATTGTTGCATTGACTGCTCGCTGCACACATGTCCGTTGTCTCGCATGACATATCTTCGTAGGCCTGACCATCGAATATACACCGACCTTGCGCTTCATCGCAATAGTCATAGGTGCATTCGTTGTAGTCGTTGCAGAGAATGGAAGTTCCTGTGCACAGACCATAGCCATTGCACTCGTCGTGTGTTGTACACGAGAGACCATCGTCGCAAGCTGTCCCCAGGATAGAATAGCTCGGAACGCATGTACTTCCAGAACAAGTGAGTGTCACACATTGAGTCTGGGGAAGAGCAAGACAGTCTGCAGTGGTGGAGCACACCGATCCACAATATTCGTCAACTTGGCCATCGCAGTTATCGTCGATACCGTTTCCGCAGATTTCCGCTACAGGAAGAACTTCGCCAACACACGTGCTCACGGGAATTGATCCTGATCCATCACATTGGTATTGTCCGGCAGCGCAAGCACCGAGTCCCCCTCCACACGGACCCTCGGTGTTGTCCCAGGGTGTAAACGTGCATAGACCAAGTACATTGTTGCAGGTGTCTCGAGTACAAGAATTGCCGTCAGAGCAAACGACTGGAGTACCGGCAATCTTTAGGCCAGACGTGGCGTTGCAAGTTTCCACGCCGTTGCAATAGAGGCCATCGTCGTAATTGATCGCTGGGCCACGAACGCACACTGGATTATAGGGATCGGTGATGTTCCAGTAGTCTTCGAAGCAGAGATTGTCGTCAAAGTGACAGCGACTTCCCGAAGGGGTGAGATAGAGAGGGCAGGTCTTATCAATGCCTGTGCAAGTGGAGTTGACGGCACAAAGACCGATTGCAGGCCCGCAAACGTAACCTCGAGGACGAACCTTGTCCGAAGGACACTGTGTTGACACGCTGTTGCAACGATCTTCCACGTCGCAATCTCCTTCGGCGACTCGACAAACATGACTGTTGTCGAAGAGAGGTTGAACGTTGCAAAATGCTGCGTTGCCAGGACAATAGCTCGTTGGCATGCACACTCCCAGCGAAGCCTTGCACACTGTCGACGAAGTCATGAACGAGTCGCTAGGACAGCCAATATCCACGCCAGAACATCGTTCTTCCAGATCACAATCGCCTGCAACGCTGCGACAAACCGTGGAGTTGTCGAGGAGAATGTTTGCCGGGCAGCCTGGAGCGCTTCCACTGCACACACTGTCTAGCTGGCAAGCGCCTTGAGAAGGAGCGCAGATGTAGCCAGCCGGTAGAAGCACATCGATAGGACAAACTGCAGAGTTGCCCGTGCAGTATTCAGCTGGATCACAGGTTCCATTGGAGATACGACAAATGGCCGACGACGAGTAGAAGATGTTCGCTGGACACGCAGTGGTTACGCCATCACAAGTCTCTGCAGGGTCACAATCTCCAGCGGAAGCACGGCACTCAGTTCCAGGCGGTTCGACTGTGTCCGCTGGACAACTTGAACTGTTGCCAGGACAGTACTCGACGACGTCGCACTGATCGACCTTGGGACGGCAGGGAGTAGATGAATCGTAAAAGTAGGAAGCGGGACACGTCTTGTCCAAGGGTAGGCCGCTACAGTAGCTCACCGACTGACAAGGTCCAGTGGAATTTCTACACACGAAGGTGTTTGGCTGTACCCCGTCTGCGGGACAAACACCATTCACTCCAGAGCACGTCTCTGGAACATCGCAATCATCGGTTTTATTTCTACAGACGTAGCCGAACGCCTGGAAAGAGTCGGCGGGACAGCTCGAGGATACGCCATCACAACGTTCTTCGATATCACAGTCGCCCGTTGAATTCCTGCACACTCTTGATGAATTGTAGCGAACGTCAGAAGGGCAAATACCACAGGTTGAGCCAGAGCAGGTACAATACTCTGCTGGATCGCAATCGCCCGTGGAACTCCTGCATACGTGACTATCGTTCGTTCCATAGGTTGTGCTCTGACACGCCTTGGACACACCGTTACACAAGCCAATACTCACACAAGGTCCCGCCACTGAACACATAGTGCCATTTGATTGAATTGAGTCGCTAGGACAGACAGCACTCACGCCAGAGCACATTTCGGGGATGTCGCAGAGATCAGTCTGCGATCGACAAACATAGTTCAGACTTGCCGAGATGAACGCACACTGCGAGCTACAGCAGGTTCCTCCAAGACCTCCATTGTTCGAACCAAGATCACATTGTTCACCGAGATCGACAACGCCGTTGCCACAACAGTTCATCGTTATTGTTCTTGCATAGTAAATGTAGGAGTTCGTTGCAGCACAGAAGAGCGTTCTCACCGTCACGACAAGCGTTCCTGTGACCGAAGCGTTGAACGTGAGATGCGTTGTGTTCAAAGTTGATAGCAGTCCTGGAATGTTCAAACCACCAGTGTCCTTGACGCTGAAGAGCTCAAGTTGAAAGCCAAAATTACTGGTGGTTGTCGTCAGCGCCAAAGTCGCCAAGGACACTGAGCGAGAGCAGTTCACAGAGACAGCCGCGATTAGAGGAAATCCAATGTCTGGCGACGAAGCATTACACGTTGATGTACAACACGATGCATAGTCACCTGCTGTATCACAGGTTTCGTTCACGTCGAGAATGCGATCGCCACACACTGGCGCACAGACTCCCTGGTAGGTCTGTGATCCACCCGAGAACAAATTGGGATATTGATCGTAGAGCGTGACTGTTCTAGGCTTGGGCATGCGGACATCTGGACAGGTATTTACATCTGCAACAGAATAGTAATAGTTATTTCTACCACAGGTCCTGTCTCCAAATGGTCCGTTTAAACAGCAAGTTCCCGCTCCATATGGAGGAATTGCAGGACACGCCGCAGTTGAATTGGTATAGGCACCACAATTTGCTTGTTTCAAAGATGCAAAACACGTTCTCAAAGAACAATCACATTGTGTGGGGTAAGCCACAACGGGGGTCGTTGCATATCTAGTGCAAAATGCATAAGTTCCTATGTATCTGAGATATAAGCAAGCATTGGGATTTGTACTTTCTTGCATGTAGATTCGACGGATAAAGTAGCGAGCGCCTCCAGTCTGCGTGCAGTAAGGCGTGGAAATGTTCAAGATGTACGTGCCGATATACGGATTTTTCCAGGAAAGCGTGGTCGACGTGAACGTCCACACCGGAGGAAACGTGGGAACATAGGTGTAAGCATCGGGAACGGCAGAGACGATTTGATAGCCAAGAGGGTAGTTGGCCGATCCAGCGGTAAATCCAATGGACGTCAACAAAGTTGAAAGAGTTGTAGGACCCATTGTGTACGTGACGTTCGTATCATAGAGATCGGTGTTCACAACGGTGAGATTCGTTGCCAAAGAACAGGAATTGAGGCAACAGCCTCCCGCCGTAGTGTTGTCGCATTGTTCGCCAAGATTCACGACGTTGTTGCCACAGCAGTTCATAGAGATGTTGCGTGTAGCGTAGATGTACGAAGAGGTGGTATTGCACGTTGGTGTCCTAAAGACCACCAAAGCGCTTCCGGTAAAGCCTTGGCTGAAAGTTAGAGTGGTGCCATCGAAAGATGCGGTCAATCCTGCAACGCCCGTGGATTGATTGTAGAGCTGCCAAGCCAAGTCAAAGTTAGAAGTTCCTGTAAGCGCCAATGTTGTAGTGGTCATTGCAGCAAGACAAGAAGCTGCTGAAACGGAAGCAGTCGAAGCAACGTTCGTCGTGAAAGCGCCACAGTCTTGAGTACAACAGGATCCCATTGCACCGAGAACATAGCCCGACAGACAAGTTGTGCTACCAGAACAACATCCCGACGAAGTGACTGTTCGAGTGATTGTCTCTGTGGAACCTGTGGTGTTGCAACGCAGCGACGAGAATGTCAATGTGGCCGTTCCTTTGAATGGACGGTTAAAATAGACTCCTGTGGCGTTGTAGGTGGCAGTCAAGCCTGGAATGCCAGCGATGGTTGCCAACATGAGTTTGTAGGTGTAATCCGTGGCCGTAATGGTAAGTTGCATTGTCGCTGTACTGAGAAACGTAGCGCAGCTTGTCGAAGCTATGGCCGCTGACGCTGCAAGTCCTGTGTTGGGAGTTTTGCATGTTGTAGTAGCACACGAACCATAGCGACCATTTACCGCCGAACCTGCATCAAAAGCTTCGCCAAGATCGGTGACACCGTTACCACAGCATCCAGTGCTTGTAACATAACGGTAGAAGCTTACGCCAGGATACATTGGATTTCCCACTACATTACACCATGCATAGGATACAACGAAGCGCACAGTTCCCTCAAACCCAACGCCCGTAGGGTTGATATCGGCAAAATCAAAGGTAAAGGGCGTCGAAGCAAGTAGACGAACGTTGTCGTCGACGGAAGTCGAAGTGAAACTCGACGAAACGCTGCTCACTGAATAGTAGGTGTTCGAATAGGCGATGGCAAAGTTTGTCGGCGTGGTCATGAGACCGAGCGTGGTGAACGAGAAGTTCTTCGGACATGAACCTAGCGTGATGCTCTGATTGAGCGGCACTGTAACGGATGGAGCAAGACAGTTCGTCGTGCAACAGGAATTCTGGTTGCCATTGGTGGCGCCTACATCGCAATACTCACCGGATTCCACTACACCGTTTCCACAGACAGCGACAGCAACGTCGACAAACGAGGAGAGGGCAAGCAGAAGAAGAACGACGCCAAAGAGGGCGGTCTTGGATTTAAATTTTATTTTCATCGACGAGAAGAAGGTTCTTGTTCTCTCGTGCGCGTTGGACGAGAGTCATCCAAACGAGGACGACTCTCGTCGACCCGGAAATAAAGATGCTCGATACATATATCCCAGAGCTACCTAATGCACTTGTCGTCGTCCTCCTTTTCAACTGCCCGACGTACCAATATCCTTACTCTTTGTAGAAGTTGATGAAGACGACGACGACGAGGACGATGACGAAGACAGTTGATCTGCCTTAACGGCAAGTTGCGAAGCAAGTCGCATGCGTTTTTCTTCGCGTTTGTCTTGAATCTCTGAAAAGTATTTGTTGGCGTCCTTGGTGGTACCGATTTCCGTTGAAGGTTGTTCAATGCCAGCAAAGTCCAAGCACTGTTTTCTGTACATGCCCAAGGTGATGACGTCCGATTCCCAGAGTTCTCGGAGCAGAGAAAAGTTTGTTTCGGGTGCAGTCAGAAAGGTGATCTTCAACACCGAGGATTCGTGGAGAGCTCGCATTTGTTCAGCGAGTTTCTTGTTGTTCGCGCTCTGTTCTCTTCGACCTCGCTTTGCCGTAGATCGTCGGTGTCGACTTGTTGTCGATGATGAAGTAGTGTCGTCATTGTCGTCATCGTCATCGCTACTGTTATCCGAAGCACTGCTTGCGCTGTCGTTACTGTCGTCGTCAATTGTTTGAAGTGTGTCTTCTACGAGCATCAACTTTAGACGTGGCGTCAGTAGATAGGGAACCAAGATGGACTCGAGCGCTCTGGAGATATGCTGAGCGGCTTCCTGGGTGAAACACACGATGGCGGTATTCAACTTTCTCTGCATGAGCTGAAGACCTCGATCTGTTTCGTGCGATCGATTGGGCATGGGTATGCCAAGAGCGTCGTAGAAGTCTTCGTTGATCTTCATTATCGTTTCGTGGAATTGCTCGACTCCAGAGAACTCGAGTTGTCGTTTGAAGTCTTGGCCAGGAGGCGCAACGAATTGATTGTAGACGGGATCTTCTCCTGCGAACACGTGTGATTCTGCGGCCACTCCAAACGATTCACCGAGATGTTCGCTGGTTGCCTTGTTTGGCGTTGCAGCGATGACGTTCATCCGTTGCCTGTCCTTGAAAGCCTGTCGCGTGTTGCGTTCGCGGGCTTCATTTCTCGCTGACTCGCTTCTTCCTATGAGCACGGACGTTGGTGCATCGCCAGCACCGTCGGCGAAGGCGTCGAGAACGGGGCCTGCGTCGGCACTCCTTAGGGTTGAAGATGACGCTGCAGCCTGCGTGTAAACAGCCACTGGATGACATCGATGGTAGGATTCGCGCAACCTGTTCTTCCAGAGAACGTCGGCAAAGAGCAGACGAAATCCACAGAGTGCGACGGGCGTTGTTGGGAATCCTCGACTATCAGGTTTACTCATGACAATTAGTCGGGTATTCTTGGAAAGCTTCGCCATGTCAGCGTTCATCGTTGCATTGTTCAACGTGACTTCGTAGGAGATGCGCATATGCGTGTCTCGAAGTATCTGACATGTATAGTCGGTAATATCGATGACGGTCAGGGCTTTCGCTCCTGCTATCACCCTTGAATCGCAGATGGCCACGCAAGAAAACCCGTAGAGAACCCATTCCATGCACATCTGTTTGATGGCGGGAAAGATCTCCTCCGAGTAGTACTTGGCGCTGGGTCCCTTGACTTTGTCGAAGAGCGTCGATTGACCATTTTCTTCGAGCAATTCAATGTCGATACCAGAGCGAAAGATCGTTCGAAAGAACTGAGTAATTGCCGCGCTTAGGGTTGAGTTTGTCTGGTAGAGCTGATAGAGTTCATAGCAAGCCTGGAGGTTCAAGGGTACCTTCGTCTGGTATTTCTTCTTGTTTTTTCCGCTGCCATCACCTGTTGTATCTCCAATGCCGAAGATTGCGTGTGGTAATGATGTTTGACCTAGGTTTAAGGTCATTTTCCCCCCTCGTCGTTGATGTGACAAAGACAACGACGACAAGAAAATAACGACGTTGAAAATTTACCACCACTTCTTAAACTCTAACGAAAGCGGCTAGATTTCCAGGTGGGGGAGAACAAGTGTGCAAAAAAAAGTATGTCACAACGACGATCGTCTTAGACTAGGGTAAGTTCCAGGTGTCTAAGAAAGAAAGACCTTTTGCTTTTCCCTTCCTCTCGATCTTACACAACCATCTTAGAGTACCGTGGTACACGCAAATGAGTGACAACGAAGGATTTGCTGTGAGTGGAAGTGCGAGCGTTCGCTTGCCACGTCTATCGGCAAAGAGCATGAAGTCTCGTGCCAAGAGAGAACTCCGTGAAGTTAACCCCTGGAAGATCGCCAGCCGAGCGCTCATGATCTTCGTCGCAACCAGTATGTTCTTCATGATGACGACCATTGGCTACACCGTCTATCGCATGGACCAATGGACAGGCATTGTCGTTGCTGGAACATCGTTCATCATGGCCTATGCTCTGATGTCGATTGCCGTGAGCCGTGGTGTTCAACCCATCTTTGATTGGCCCACACTCTTCTTGAACTCCGTGCACGTTGGACTGAGCTCTTCGGTCGACGGAACTGTGAGCACGGCAATTGGCGGGGAAATTCACTGGATCGAGACCATCGTCTATCTGGTTGTTCTCTTTGCAGCATCGATTCTTGGCAACGGTCTTGCTCGTGCCGTCGTTGGTGACAACACCTACGCCCTGATCGCCAAGAACATTCCCGCTGGATCCACCGCGGTCAAGGCTTTTTTCATTGAATGGGCTGTTCAATCTGCTCTCTTCATTGGCGGCCAGCAACTTCTTTTCCACAAGAGCACTCTCGAATGGACCGCTCTCATCACTGGAACCTACTTCCTCGGCTCTCAGGCAATTGGTCTCGCCATCTCTGGCTCTTGCTACAACACCATGTATTGGCTCGGTCTCAGTGTCATTGGCACTGGTATCAAGGAGCGTTTCGATGGCGTCACAACCGTCCCTGTTCACTGGTTTGACTCCGACAGCTGGGTCTACCCTGTCTCCACCATCGTTGCGTTCTTTACTGCACTGATTGTCGGCTTCATCATCAAGTACATCAAGGCCCAGGAAATCAACGCCAACAAGCTCAAGAGCAGGAAATCCTATGAGACCGTTGATCGTGAGAGCGACAGTCACCAACTGATCAGTGGTTTCAACGACTAAGTTTTTCTCGTTTAAACTGTTTTCATTCTTTTCCTTTTTTTTAGTAAACATTCACCTCCTTCGTTAAATCGCGATTGCTCTGTTCTTTTCCTGTTGGCGGTGATAGCAACTACGACACGATGGTTCATATGTGGCCGTAATGTCGATGAGCTCCTGGGATTCTGAGAGCCTGCTCGTGTAGACAGCATCCTTTTTGCACGAGCTGCAGTATGCAGCAAGTTTTGTCGCTTTTGGAGAAAGGCCTCGGATTGCCGTGATCGCTGACCAAGGCACTCGCTTGTAATCCATATCCAAGGCGGCGAGATAAACGTTCACTCCTCTGGACATGAGAACGTCGCAAAAATGAAAGAGTTCCATGTTGCCAAGTTGCGTGAAGAACTGTGCTTCATCGATCAACACTGAATCGTATTTTCCTTCGGCGACAATAGAAAGTTGCTCTTCGCCGAGAGAAGCGACAAATCGTGCTGGGCACTTGAGGTCCGTTCTTGTTTTGATCAGACCTGATGGTGCGTCTCGAGACTTTGCATGAGCAAAAATGATGGGTCGATGACGAGCGTTGGCTTTCAGTTGAAAAAAAGTCGAGAGAAGCTTGGTACTCTTTCCTGAGCACATTGGCCCTTCGAACAGTTCAAGTTGACCAAATTCTGGATCGGCCATCCTTTTTTTTTCGGGTTTTCTTTTTTTTTCCTTGGCTTTAATTTAATTGATGAATTGGAAATTCTCTGGAGAGAGTCTGGGGTCCTTCGACTTTGCCCTTGAGGCTGGCCTGAGCAAGCGCTGGAACTTTGAGAACGCGAACAGACTCCTTTTCTTGAGCGTCGCTGGAACTTGGCGATGCTGATTGATGGGTGTTCAAGCGGGAGAGATGGTGGTCGAGAATGACTTGAAGTTGTTCTGCGAGCAAGACTCTTGCGAGAACCACATCTTCCTCGGACACTTCTGTGTGTGTGAACTGAGTAGCAACCTGGCTTGTTGGCACAAATTGATTTCGAGCAAGCGATTCGGCTGAAAGGAAGCCAGCGAAGTCATCTTGCTCTTCATCGGAAAAGGGGATAGCGACAGTCTCTTCAGGAGAGTGTTCATCCAAGTAGTTTTCCTCAAAGTGGAGGTTGTAGCGATCGTTGACTAGATCAAGACCTGGACCAGAAAACATTGAAAAGTCATGAAGTTCCGAGGGGTCGATAAGCTCGGGAAGCTCTGGAAGAATCGAGACGACCGATTGATCAACCATTTCGCGAAATGACGACGATTCTTCTTCATCGTCGGAAAGATCGTTGCTCGACGGCGAGAGAAAACTTTCGGCGAAGTTGCGAAGTTCTTGTTCAGTCTCCTCGGAGCTAAGAAGTTCCGAAGGGGGAGACGGTGTGAACGACGAACTAGAAGATGCAACGACTGCAGGAATTTCCAGGGGTTTTGGAGAGAGTGTCTCGGTGTCAAGAGGACTTTCGAAGATCGCGGACACCGGGGCAGGGGCGATCACCGAAGACATTGGCACGGGAAATAAGGAGGTTGTGCCGACGCAAGGAAGGCAGTTTGCTTGCAACGAAGGAGTGCCTTCACGATGACTCTTGGGTAGACCAACGCTAAAGGACTTGCTGTCGATGCTCACGGGAATGAATCGGCAGTCAACTGGAAAACGGAAGAACACTCGAGTTTTGCCATTCCACACGTAGAAGGAATCTTCTTCGCATTGCATGCACTGAAGATCCTCTTGCTTGTCGCCAAGGGAGATGATGGACATTGACGAAACTGAAGAGTGAATGTCTTTGTCGACGGCAATGTTGTGAACACTGTTGGTATTCTCGTTGAAGAAGGAAAGTACTCGACTTCCAAAGACCGAGCACGCGGAAGGAGCAAAGGCGAGTAGGAATTCATGTTCGAGCACTCGCAAGTTTAAGTTGATGAAGCGAACAAGATGTCCTTGACAGACAATAAGCGAAGATCCTTCGTTGAACTCCGAGATGACAACTCCAGAGAAGTTGGCGGAATGATCAACAAGGTTGGTGACCACGGGCGCGATTGAAGTGCCATCGAAGCAAAAGATGCCAAGTGCTTTGTCGGATCGGCCTGCAAAGTAGACTCGCTGGTCACGCGCAACGAAGAGTTTCCCAAAGAAAGAAAAGTCCAGATGAGACTTCAAGCGAAAGACGCGGTTCACCGCACTACCAAGCGCCTGCATGACAATGCTGTCGGTGTTCAAGTGCAAGACGATCTTATGTGCAGTTGGTGAGTCGACAAGCGCGCTAGGGAGAAAGCAGGTTGCTGCAATTGCATTGGGGCATCGTCCTTTTGCAAGAACCGAGAAGTTGGTGACATCTTGAATGTCAACGATCCAAAACTGATTGTTTGGCTGAATGAACGTGACAAAGTTTTGCTGCGCCGAGAGCTCGAGAAGATTTGCTCGAACCTTGAGCAGAGCGGAGGACGACTGCCTCTGTTGAATTGAAAAGTCGATCAAATCCATGATTTTTACTTGGTGATGGTAAAGTGTTGTCCGGCGGGAAAGAGCTTTGTTTTTTTTTCAAAAAAAAGAATGAAAATTTAAAAAAAGATTAAAAAAAAGAAAAGAATGAAAAATTATTTTCCTGTGAAAATCCAAAGATCGATCTTTAAAATTTATAGACGAAGAGCGAGGAGGCGCCTCTTTTCTCTGGCCAATTAGCGAACGAGCTTCTGAGAATGGAAGTTCTAAAAGTCTCGTTACCAGATCGCAACTGGTTGTTAAGGGAGAAATCCAGTTTTTGATCATACCCAACTATTTATTTTATCGATAAAATAAATAGCTAGGTACAATAAACAACAGCGGGCAACGAGAAACCCCAGCGATTTTATTTTTCACAGGCGAACTCGATTTGCCTTGGCGGTCTATCATTCCCAAGTATTTATTTTATCGATAAAATAAATAGTTAGATGCAATAGACCACGCTAGTCGATGAGAAAGCCCGCGACTTTTTATTTTGGCGAGCTAAAATCCTTGCTATTTATTTTATCGATAAAATAAATACTTGGGAACAATAAACCGTCAATGCAAATCGAGTTCGCCTGCGAAAAATAAAATCACCAGAGTTTCTCGTTTCCCGCTATTGTCTATTGTGCCTAGCTATTTATTTTATCGATAAAATAAATACTTTTGTGTAATAGAAAACAACGGGCAACGAGAACTTCTCGAACGGTCAAATTTTTTTTTTGAAGAAAAAAATACGATGGCCGCTCAATCTGAAGATGTCCTTGCAAAGCACAAACGATACGCATGTGAAATCTACTGTCTGTGGAACATCCACAGACGCCTTGTTGATGAATTCTACAGAAAGAGTCTTTATAGCCAAGACTCTGACGGTTGGACCAAAGATCACGATGTTCAAAGTTGCCAGTATCGGATTTTGTATTTCGACGAAGGTTACTCGGACGTCTTTTGGCTTTGGGTTGTCGATTTTTCCCGTGAGCTCGAAAAACTTTTGATTGAAGAACTTCCTGCTCATTCGAATGTTAAAGACGTTTATCGCCGCGAAGAGTTCCAACAAACTCGAAGTACAAAGTGTTGCCCGCTTTCAATTCGAGATTGGCGTCTTTCTGAAGGCTCCAAAGAGTGGAAGGCCTCAGACACCGATCTAATACGAAAGTTCTTTTGGCGACTTTACCATTTTACAAAGTCTTTGTGTGAACTATTCGATCGCGAAGACATGTACGTCGATCTAAGCTGGAAAGAACGTCTTGAAGAAATCGGTCCAAGAAGTTCCTTCCAAATGCCGCCAGTAGAAGAAGAGACCTTGGAAAATAAGCTGTTAAAATATGAACATCGTACCTTATTCACCTCAAATAACTTCTTAGTCCAACACAGACTTCCTTTTCCACCAGACCCACCGCCCGAGTGTCTTAAAGACACAGCAAAGCCTTCAACTGAATGGCAGAAATTCACGCAAAGGAGAAATCATCGACTCAAAGCAAAGAAACATCCTTCTCCGCTTGTTTAATCGGTGTGAAACTGTCTTTTTTGAACCGCGTGAAGGTTCCTGTCTGAAGCAAAGAGAAGACGGTCCACTAGAGATTGTTGAAAGTAAACGCGGTAGCGCACTTCCCACGTTTCATCTTCTTCAACGTTCACATCTGAAAGATCGTATTCTCTTCTATGCTTGTCCCAAATTTCAACTTGTGGGCAATTGACCCCAAGTGCGCGAAGTGTTAGTATGCAAGGTAGCTGTTTGATGTCTTTGTACATGAAAATACCCTCCGGGTATTCATGTTCTTTGGTTTCAAGCATTTTGCTTCCCAGTTGAACAAGCAATTCCACTGTGGATCTTCTCTTATACAAAGCTGCAAAGTGCAGTGGCGTCACTTTGTACTTGTCGGGTTGATCGATTGTTTCACTGCCAAACCGAACGAGACTTCGAAGTATTTCATCGTGGCCATATTTTGCAGCGTATAGCAAAGGCGTCCGTTGTTTGTTGTTGGCAATATCTACTACAGTGTTGTTGGTCTGAAGAAGAAATTCAACGACCTCGACTTGACCGTGTTTGGCTGCAATGGCTAAAGGGGTGTAACCAGCAGTTGTTTTCACGTCGAAAGCGCAACTATTCCATTGATGAAGTAGTTTGACACAGTCGAGATAGCCACGTTTGGCAGCTGCATGCATTGGGGTTTGACCTTTTTTGCATTGGTGATCTATGTCTAAATCGCAGAAAATAGAGGTAGGTACACCACAGTGGAGATCATAGAGAGTCTTCATTGTGGATGCATAACCACAATAAGCTGCAATTGAAAATGGCGTGTGTCCATTTGAATTTTCGGTGTTCAATGTTTTGCAGCCAAGTGATGCGAGCTTCCTGATGATCAAGTCGTGGCCACCCACAGCGGCAACGAAAGCAGGAGTTGACTTAAATGTGCCGTTTCTTAAGTCAATTTGATGTCGGTGTGATGCGCCAATAGACTTTAGATATTCGAGATCACCTTGGTCGCAAGCCTCCCATATTCTGTTTTTGGCCCAGGTTCCATACATTTTTTTGGGCAAGTTTCAAGTTCAAAAAAAAATAAGCTTTGTTGAAAAAACCTGTCTAAATTTTATCTTTTTGATTAAAAGTCTGTTGTTTCTTCGTTGTCGGGCTTTTAAATTACTGACGTCGAAGAAAAAGAAAAATGAAAGCCGATGGACTCGTAGAACTCACCAATAGCATGGTTTGCTATGGTGTAAGCTTGGCCTTGTTCGTCTCGGTGAATCTCTACAAGCGAATTGCAACAAGTGATCACGAGGCAGCACTCGCCTTAATAGTTGTTCCGCAGAAAGCCTCTCAGAAAGCCGAGACAAGTATGTCCTACATTCTTGCGTGGATTCTGACTTGCCTGCTTGTTCCTCTCTTTTCCCACTCGATCTTCGCCGAAGTCTACTCGATGAAAGGTGGAGTTGCCGACGCTACTGTGACGATCATCAGCTCGGCGTGGCTGTTCATGTTGACGATCATTGTGTGGATCTACATGCAATGGATTGTTCGAGTTCGCGCCAAATGGGTCTACGCAATCTACTTCGCCTTTGTTACTATCGTCTACATTGTGCTCATTTTCTTCGTTTTTGGGGCACTTCGAACCTTTCAAGCCGAGCACCTTCTCTTCCTCACCTTTTCAATTCCGCTGGCTCTCGCCATGGATGCATCACGTCGATCAAATAACTACAGAGATCAATACGAAAAAACTGTGAAAGCCTCGACCACAGGTCTTACCTCTCCTCTTAGTTCTTAGCGAGCGAACGAAGCTAATAAAATTCATCTCATGACTACATCAAGAGTTCTTTCGTTCTTGTGCTTTGTCCTTTTCTGCTTGATCGTCCATGAAACCGGTATCTCAGGAGAACAACTACCGGAACGCCATCAACTTGTTGTCTACGCAATCAATGGTCTAACCGCAGAGATGGCGATGGCTCGACACATGCCCACGATGGCCAAGGTTTTTCAGCAAGGCGGCATCACCGCGAAAATGCGAACAACCTACGCTACACGTTCTCCAGTTGCCAACTGGATAGGCATTTTCCACGGTGCTTCATCGGTGGAATATGGTTGCGACAACAACGGCTGCAACAACGTCCCACGCATGGATCCTTCGGCTCGATCGTTGGTGGCCATCATGGAAAACAACTATGCCTATGAAACTCAGGTATTCTCGGAGGACGGGCAACGCTTCAATGAAATGCTGGAGCGCGACGAAGACGTGAATGTACACAGTCACGGTGTTTGTTCTCGAGGCGTCTTCGAAGACGTGATGACTTACGCCTACGACGACGATGTTGTTAGAGCAAACCGCACTATTATTCTCGTCAACATCATGTGCTTGGACAATCTTGGAGAATCCGATGGCTACGGTCTAGAGAACTACGTTTCTAGAGTTCTCTGTCTCGACAAGGAATTGGCCTCTATGACCAAGGCGCTCTGGCAGCGCAACGAAGAAGCAACAACGTTCATAATGGTTGCCAATCACGGAGGTCTTATGTACAACCACGGACAATTCAACTTAGATACCATCGCAGTGCCTTTTGCTGTGTGGGGCTATGGCTTCCGTCGTCACGCTTCGATGATCGGCGAACCAACGACAACGCAAGAAATAGCACCAACTCTCTTTAAGGCGTTGAACATCGAGGAAAGTGCTTCTCGAACTTGGCTGGAACGTGCCATCACGAGTAACATCTATTCGTCGAATAGCACGGTGGAAAGCGCTCGCTACTCCGACATCGCAGAACTAGCGATACCACAAATCGACGAAGAAGAATGTGATGTTGTCTTCACCATTCGTCATGGAAGGATACGAGATTTCTACGTTTCTGTTCGAATCATTGTCTCGGTACTCATCATCGCCTTTGCCATTTCGATGTTTCATTAAAAGCGAGAGCGGCTGAACGAATGAGATTTTTTTATCTGTATAAAGGACGCTTTTCAATGTAGACTGCAGAGCCTGGACCGTCGCGTTGGGACCTTGATTGAAATACCGGCAGAGATGGATAGTGGTGGATCGAAGAAGATGGCGGTACAGAAAGAACATCTGGTTGTCTTTGGTGTCCACGAGATCGCGAAGATTCCCTACTCCTGCTTTCGTCGATGTCGTAAGCTGGACTATACATTGGAACCGAAGGTACGTAGTTTGTGCTTTTAGGGCAATGGCGTTTCGGATCGTAGTTGTCTCCGTCGCTATCGTAGTGATAGCGACCGCGTTTATCTCTTTGAGGTGAAGAGATTGAATGATGGTGGTCTTTGGGCGAGGCGATTGTCGACGATGAAGGCGGGGAGCGTTCAAAGTCGTCGCATTTCAGGTTGTAGGTTTTTACAAAGGACCGCCACTTTTCCTCGTGCTTGATGAAGTCGGCCTCGGGTTTACGAAGCGATGTTAGTCTTGGCACGTTGTTCTCCAGAGAAAGGTTATTCAGGCGTTCTTCAAAGTCACTGACCGAAGGAAAGGTCATGGACGACGAAGACGTTGCAACCGAAGAAGACGACGATGACGCTTGAGAACGAATCGACTCGACGTAGTCTCGCGATACCTTAAGTAGATGTTCGCGAAATACACTGTGTAGGAAGACCATAATTTCACCGGCTGTATGATACATGGACTTGTTGATCAAGGAGTTGATGATTGCCATCCATGGACCTTCAATATCGCAAAAGTCTTCGACTTGTACAAGACGCATGAAGAAGACGTTGAGTAGGTCTCGGATTTCCTTTGCGTTGCAGAGCGACGGTGTCGACACTGCAGAACCGTAGGTGGTAAAGTAGTCTCCCATGGGACTGTTCAATGCAAACGCCTTCAATGGTGCAACTCGGCTACTGAGAATCACCCAAACATTGCTGGTGACGTTGTTCAGGTGGAGTTTCATTGCAGCACTCAGGTACTCCATAGCCTTTGAATTTCCCGTGATTCTGTCGGCGTCGTTAAAATAGACAATGCATGGTTGCTTGACCTTGGCGTACTCGAAGATCTGAAGGAGTTCGCCTGGCTTGTAGAATTCATTGCGAATGTAGTGCAGGTTGATCTTGTTCGTTGAGCAGAAGGACGCAACCGCAGAACTTCGTCCGGATCCTCGAGGCCCAAAACTGTAGAGAAATCGATTTGGGCCAATCGACTTCCAAATGTTTCGCGTGCTCAGATAGTTGGCAACGTTTGTCGTTAGCCAATTGTTGAACGTGTCCAAAGCTGAAAGATGAACGCGTTGAGAAGGAACCCAGCGAATGCTTTCATCACGAGGATGAGTGATTTCACCGTTTCTGTTCATCAAAGAGGTAGATGCGTCGGCTTTCGCATAGTCTTGAATAACCGAGTACATTGCATCGGGACGTATTCCATCTTCGGCGTCGTTTGGATTCAATGCAAGTAGCGAAGAGTGCAGTAAATCAACCAAAGACGTTTTGCTCTTTTCACCTCGATCGACTTCAAAGCTCTTTGGAAGCTTTCCGTTGGTGTACGCTCTAATTACATCGTCGGCCATTGTATTCTTGGTTCACCTGGATCATACAAGGAAAATTGTCTTCTTTTTTTTTCTCTCGCGGTGAAGAGAGAAGAAGGAAAATTTTAAGAAAAAAAAATTTGCAGGAAATAATTCTCAACCGCTCTTTTTTTTTCTCCCTCCCCTTCACCCGAACGAAAAAAAAATGTCTTTTTCCGACAAAGACGAAGATCGATTTCGGTACAAATTCTACGACTGGGAATTGTACAATCGATTCGTTGGAAATTCAGTTTTACGTCGACTTCAGTTTCCAACTGTTCGCTCTGCCTATAGGGCAGGCCTACTGACTCGAACTGTTCCCTATGAAGATCCTCAAGTGCGCATTGAGATGATTGGTCATGGTGTTCGTCTCTTCCACATCGATGCATCTTCACCAAGTACCTGGCGCTACGCTCTACTTTCAGAGGTGAAACGAGTGTTTGGATTGAGAAAGGCGGAGATTCGAAGCGACGATGGTCAATTCGTCTTTACCTCTGAAACACCCATTGATTTTTTCGTTTTCAATGGACGCAATCGTCTGATCGTTGAAGCACTCGACGACAATGCCACCGAAGCGGTCACGATGACTTCGACAACGCCGTCGTCGTCATACGATCGTTTCGAAGATTCGTCGAACAACGCGAAATACGGAGCCATGTGGTCCAGCGAAGGCGAAAGTTCATCGAACGAGCCAACGATCCATCTTGACGTCGACGATACGGTACACACAAACATGACTGTGCTTGGCAAGGCGATCGAGATCTTCTTCGAAGAACTTCTCTTTACCACGCTCGAGCAAAACGTCTTGAAGAAGTTGCTGAAGCGCATCGACTTTTCTCTGCGATTTGTTGTTGATGCTTGCAAGCAACTCTACTTTCAGAATGGTTCCGAAGGAGTGACGATCGAACAAGTTGTTGAACGTATCGGCACCTTGAACTTTGGCTATCTCGTCAGTCTTATCCATCAGGTGTTCAAGCGTGCTCTTCTCGACTTGTCCGAGACACTTCATCACGTCGATACTAAGCTCTACTCCGAGAAGTACCTGAACGACTACTACCGTAAGTTGGCCAAGCAAGTGAGCGCTCGCTACGTTGCAGCGTTGCGACCAGAACTCGGTGAAAAGTCTGTAAGCGTCTCCAACGAACCTCTCGTCGAGATCGACAATCCCAACGATCTACAGGAACTTCGCTACGTTCAAACTGAACCTTTGCAGCCTTACGTCAACACCGCAGAAGACGTCGATATGTACGACGTGCCTCCAGAGAACGCAACATCGTCGAGTTCACAGTCAAGCGAAGCTCTTGAATCGCCTCAACTTGACGAAGACGATGCTGCCTACTCCATCGAAGGTCGGCGACTCAACAAGCTTCTTTCGGCGGGAAAGACAGCCATCTCAAGCGTTTCAAATCAACTCACCTCGAGCAAGTTCGTCAAGTTCTCCATTGCTGGCAAAGGCAAACTGGAGAGTCTTGCCGCTGAAGTTGAGCCTGGCTCCATCATTGAAATGCTAGTTGCGGCATTCAAACCCTCGACGACGTCGAAGGTTCCAAAGCCTGGCGACAACCCTCAATGGATTCTCATTCGCATTGCAGAAGACAAGGGAAGTCGAAAGCACATTGTGAACAAGCTCAAACAAGGGGAAGAAGGAAAAACCGAGCGATTCTGCTGTTCTTGGAAGCTTCGACGAACGGCCACTGGATTTTCCATTCCATTCACCGTTCCTCTTCGTCGAGGCGTCTATCGAGTACACGTTTACGTTCCACACAGTTCTGGTATTAGCACGTCGTGGAGCGTCGAAGGAACTGCAGAGTTCCGCGTCACTTCAGTTGGAAAAGCACAGGGGATGCCAATCAAATGGAAGGACTTTGATGCGACACTCGCCAAGGCTCGCGACGATCCCGATCTCAGCTGGCAACTCTACTTGACCAAGGAGATTCAAAATGGACGAGTCGCTGGCGAGTGGCCGTATCCCTCTGCTGAAAACAACAACGCAACGACGTTTTCCATTGCAGCGGACGCTATCGAAGAAATGCAAAATTGGCAGGCACAAGAAGGCGAACAACAAAACGACGCGCTCACAAATCGATATCTCGCCATCTACATCAACTACGCACCAGCGAAGCGAGATCGCATCATCAGAGCGATCTTTTGCATATACCATTACATTCGCACAGGTTCGCGAACATTCGACGTTTCTTCGGTAACGACGCCAATCATCGATAAGGGCGTCCATCTTGAAGAAGAGGACGTCTATGAGGATCGTCAGTCTCCAGTGGAAGCGTCGATTTTTGTAATGGGTAGGACCTACGAAATCGACAGCGTCAATGAAATCACCAGTATGAACGAAGCTCTCGGTCCCGACGCCTATCTTTCTGCGGAGGAAAAGCGAACGGGGCGAACACACGAACCATTGCGCGGCATTGAAGATTTCCTGACGCAGCCATCGTTGAAGAGGCCAACGTCCAAGGCACAACAAAGGAAATCGGCGTCGCCGCTTGTCGCTACAGCTACAGTGGTACAACCTCCGCCGCCTACTTCTTTGTTGGGAACGCCTCTGCCTTCTCTATTGGCAACAACACTGCCTTCTCCACTGAAAACAACACTTCCTCCTCCACCGGGAAAAACAC
>FSSH01004429.1_pt1 | contig 43867 bp, 29 predicted proteins | sample 1166101 | NCBI WGS metagenome assembly FSSH01 (sample SAMEA32972668, study PRJEB13176) | freshwater metagenome | biome: Drinking water system; feature: Biomass in drinking water that filtered by 0.45 um membrane; material: drinking water | place: USA | collected 2012-12-20 | depth 0 m
TTTTTCTATCCACAGGAGGCACATCATGGCAAGAGATTCTGCATTAATCAGCAAAATTAAATCCGGTATCGTCAGCAATCTTTCCTGGAGCGCTGCGCGCAATACCAATCTCCATATCGAAAACCAAGTGCTCAAAAAGGGTGAAGCGGTTTTGGCGTACAAGCAGCGCATCGTCATGGAACGCAATTCCATCATGGTTTTCGCCGATGACGCACCGCAATTCAATTGGTCGCATCCGTGCCGCTACTTGTTGCACGATGCGGAAACCGGGGATTTGTACAACGAAGTGGAAGCCCAGTTTCCGCCGTATATGACGGCTGACGCTCCTAAGACTTTTCAAGCGTTTCATACTCCCATCAAGATCGCGGAAGCGGAAATCTATTACCCCGTTCTGCCGTGGTTGCGCTGTCCGATCCGCTGGGCGAAAGGTCAACGTTATGCGGTTCTATTCTCGGGCGCTTCAAACAACCGGCATACTAACGATCTGGAGTTTCTCTACCGCACGTTGCGCGATATTTATGGTTTTCCGGCTGCGAATATCTTTGTGCTGAATTATGACGGCACGATCAACTATAACGGTAATCCCCACCCGGTGGTGAGTTGGCCGGGAGACAGTTCCGCTTACCGGATGCCGGTCAACGGCAAGGGAACAAAAGCCGATCTGGATGCGGTTTTCAATACACTCAAGGCAAAATTAAAACCGGATGATCTGTTGTTGATCCATACCAACAATCATGGCGGTCATAATGGCACGCAGTCTTACTTGTGCACTTATAGCGGCGCTGACTACCTGGCGCACGATTTTGCCGATACGCTGGCGACGCTGCCCAAACACTATTGCATGATGGTGATGATGGAGCAGTGCCATGCCGGCGGTTTTAACGCGCCGATTCTGGCGAAATCAACCGCCACGCACACCAGTGTTTCGTCCGCTTGCCTGGAGTTGAACAATTCGATCGGCGGCGCGCAGTTCGACCCGTTTGCACGCGATTGGATTGCCGCGATGGCCGGGAATACCGCCTACGGCGGCGCGTTGGCATCCAATCCGGATACGGATGGATCGGGCAAGGTTTCCGCGCGTGAAGCCCACAACTACGCCGATTCGGTGCACGATCCCTATGATACGCCGGTGTTCAGCCAGTCCTCTGCGGCTGCCGGAAACTGTTTTCTTGGGCAGCGCTATTCGTACATTTGGCCGGTTTATTGCCGCTTGCTGGTGGAGGCTTTGCAGCCTTTATACATCAGGAAACCGATTCCTGAATTTTACGATATGGTGCACAGCAAACTGATGCCGCAATTGAAGGATATCGAGAGCAAACTCGAAAATACTTCTGCGGCGCAAGAAAAAGAGCTGCGGGCGGTTCTCGGTGACATGGTCAAGAAAACGTTGGGTAGATGATGGAATCTGATCGGGGCATTTTTGAGCGTGTGTGTGCTGTCTTGGACGATGCAACATTGTTGAATGCGATTGTCTATGTCAGCCATGAAACGGTTCGCGCCGGGACACGAATTCAACTCGGGGATGCTCTGATCGATGTTCCGTGGGATGCTTGGATTGTGTTTGCCGATCTTGAGCCTAAGGCCAATTGGGGGCATCGCTGTGCCTACATCATCTTGCAGTTTGAGGGCAACGGGTGTATCCACAAGGATGCGCAAATGCCCCCTTTCCTCAAACCGGGTGGAATGCCGTTCCGCTTGCTGCGGAAGGGGGCTGAAGTTCCCGAATGGACGGTTGCTGCGCTGTAAACCGCTTGGAATGCCGGGTGGGTATGCGTTTGACAGTGAAACGGGCTTCCAGTACATTCGCGCATGAAAGCGGGGTGCCGTGTGTGCCTTCAGCAAGTTGATTCGCTTAGTAACAGCTCGCCTTATTCACCCATAACTAGGTTTATCGATTATCCATTATGATCAACGTGGCCGTGCAACTCCTTGCGACACAGCTGAATCAATATTTGCGCCGTACTTATAATCTGGGTGAAGATGTGGTGGTGGTTTCCAATTTATTGGAGATAGACGGTACGGTGGCGGTCAATGTCAATAATAAGCTGGTTGTTTTTTTGGTGAATATCGAGAAAGATTCCGTGCCGTTCCGGCAAGTTAGCGCGCATGAGATGGGCGAGCGGGGAGTGCAGAGCAGTGCGCCGCTCTATTTCAATTTGCACTTGATGATGGCGGCGAACTTTACCGGCAATAATTATCCTGAAGCGTTGAAATTTTTATCCAGCACGATCATTTTTTTTCAGAAGAATCATGTGATCAATCATCAAACTGCGCCCGAGATGGATGGGCGTATCGAAAAGCTGATTCTCGATATCGAAAATCTTTCAATCCAGGATCTCAGTAACTTATGGGGTTCTTTGGGGGGCAAATATTTGCCATCCATCTTGTATAAGGTACGCATGGTGGCTTTCGATACCGAGGATGTCGTTGGTCGTACCCCGGTTGTGGGCGAGCCGAAGCCGATGGTGCAATAATGTTTCAAACACGGTTTATTGTTGTGCCGGTCCGGAGACTAACCATAGGTTGAGCGCAATATGGGAGCTTATCGTTTACTTGCCAACGTGACTGTCGAACATGCCTACTTCTCGGGACAGAACTGTAGAGCCCTGGAATTCATTCCCAGCGAATCTTGCTCGGCGTTATTGAGAAGAGCGGGGTTGTTGCTCAAGGCGTCGGAAAGCGGAGTTGCGGTTTACTTTGATGAGGAAAAAATCGACATTCTGCGTCTTCATGCGGAAGACGATTTGGTGCTGGCTTTTAAAGTTTTCTCCAAGGACAACAACTTCTTCCGCTATACCGCTCCCGGCGCGCCACCCGATGATGCGATTCTTTTTTTCGATACGCAACGAGTCACCCGGGATGCGGCGGATAAACAAATGCTGCACCCTGATGCGTATGCCGCCGCGGATGCTTGGTTAAAGCTGACAGCCGATCCCTTGCCAACCATACTGGAGCGCAAGGATTATCTCGTCAAGCCGGTTTTTATTGTGCAGCTACGCATTACCGCCGGAGCGCAAGGGTTGTGTTCGAACAAACTGGACGCCGCCGCGCGTAAGTTTTATATCCGTTTCACCACCAATCAGACCTACTGGAAATACTACATTCTCGGCGATTTATCGAAGCGTAACGTGTACATTACGGACCTGGACAATGCCTTGCAGTTTGAAAACTTGGGAAATGTTTCGTTACCCGGAAATCGCACGGCGGTTCAACTATTGTCGTCGAAGGCAATCCCGATGCATGAACTGCCCGATCAGCGCTTGCAGCTGAAAGAATCCACTGGCACGGGCGATAGAATACTGGTCAAACGCTTGCCGAATGCCAGCGTGGAGCAGGTGCATGGGGAAATGATCAGTGACAAAGTAGCGAGTGTTTCCGAGATTTATATTAATTGATAGATAAAATGGTGCGGAGTGGCAGAGTTGCCTGCGTACTATTTCTTCCTGATCTGTGCCTGGCTGTATTCGACAGACTAACGCGAGATAGAGAGTGTTCGGATGCGAGTGGTACAGCCGTAACCGGGTTGTCAGATAATTGGACAGGAAACAAACGTGGATGCCAAGTTCATTGGTAAGGTTTGACACCGTTATCCGGGTGTTGTGACGATGACAAATTGATCGTTCGACCACTCATATCCCGATGGCTCATGCCTGTCAGTTGATTCTGATAGCAGCTAAAACCCTGTTGACAACATCAATGTTGTTGAATAAAAATCATGATCTTATAGTGCACGCATAGATACCTGATACTTGCTGGTCATCTTCTAACAATATGAGATCCTCATGTCTGAAATTCCACCGTACCAGCAGCTATTTGAAGTAAGCCCGCATCCTTATTTGCTCCTCCGGGCGGATTCCGTTTTTACCATTGCCGCCGTAAACAACAAGTATGTAGAAATGACCCGTACCAAACGCGATGCGATTGTCGGGCATGGTTTGTTTGAGATTTTTCCGGATAACCCGGAAGATCCGGCTTGCGCCAGTGTGAGAGATCTACGTACTTCGCTCAATCATGTGCTGAGTAAAAAATGCGCGGATGTCATGAGTGTGCAAAAGTACGATATTCCATTGCGCGATGGCAGTGGAGGCTTCGAAGTCAAATACTGGAGTCCGGTCAATACGCCGGTACTGGATGAAGAGGGCCGGGTTATCTACATACTTCATCATGCGGAAGACGTGACCGAATTTGTTGTCCGCCATGATAATGACAGTACACAACACTTGAACAAAGTGGAGGCTCGCGCGCAGCGCATGGAAGCGGAGATCATGCAACGCGCGGCTGAAGTAAAACAAGCTAATCGCGCCTTGAAAACGGCGCTGGAAGAATTGGAGCAGATGAACCGGCGACTGACCGAGCTGGATCATCTTAAATCGCAGTTTTTTGCCAATGTCAGTCATGAATTACGCACACCGCTGACGCTGATCATCGCTCCTTTGGAGAACCGCATGCGCTGGCTCACCGGCAGCAACGCTTCCGTGGAAGAGCGTCATGAAACCGGATTGATGCTGCGTAATGCGCGTATTCTTTATCGCCACGTCACCGATTTGCTCGATGCGGCTAAGCTTGAGGCAGGGCGCATGGCAATTGTTTGGGCACGGTTCGATTTGGCGAAACTGGTGCGGGTCACGGCAAGTTACTTCGAATTGCTGGCGCGGGAGCGTGATATTACGTTCCAGATTATTTCCCCGGAAACATGCGTGATCGAAAGCGATAGCGAGAAGCTGCAACGCATCTTGCTCAACCTGCTGTCAAACGCATTCAAGTTCACCCAGGATGAAGGCTGTATTTCCATTCGGCTTGTGACAACGGAAGCGTGCGCGAAGATCGAAGTTCAGGACAATGGTCCGGGCATACCGGCGGAAATGCGTGAGCAGGTGTTTGAACGTTTTATGCAAGTGGAGAGCAGCGTAACCCGGCAGCATGGCGGCACCGGCTTAGGGTTGGCGATCGTCAGGGATTTTGCCGATTTATTGCATGGCAAGCTCGAGCTCGAAGAATCGCCGGGCGGCGGCGCGCTATTCAGGATCACACTGCCGCTCGCGGCGCCAACCGGTGCGGTGCTGCGGGATACGCCGGGTTCCCTGGATGAAATCATTTTGCATGAGGTCATGGACGAACTGCAAAGCCGCGCGCCAATGACTCCAGCGCCGTTACCGCAAAGCGCTGTCCGTCTGCCATTGGTTCTGGTCGTCGAGGACAATGCCGACATGAATCGTTTCATTACCGATATGCTGCAGCCGCGCTACCGGGTAGCCAATGCCTTCGATGGCCGTGAAGGATTGGAACAAGCGCTGAAGCTGACACCCGATTTGATTCTTTCCGACGTGATGATGCCGGAGATGGATGGCGAACAAATGGTGCGGCAAATACGCCAGCATGCGGAGCTGGATGGTGTGCCCATCATCATGCTGACCGCTAAGACCGATGACGATCTCTGTGTCAAACTGCTGAAATCCGGCGTGCAGGATTATCTGAACAAGCCTTTTGCCGTGGATGAGCTCCTGGTGCGCGTTGATAAACTGGTGCTCGAAAGACAACTGGTGAGAGAGCAGTTACGGCAAAGCGAGGCACGATTTCAGGCTACTTTTGAGCAAGCCGCCGTCGGGATTTCGATTATTTCTCTGGACGGATATTGGTTGCGTGTCAATCACAAACTTTGCGCTATCTTGGGTTACAGTCAGGATGAATTGATGGCGCTCACTTTTCAGGATATTACTTATCCCGACGATCTGGAGGCGGATCTCAATCATGTAAAGCGCGCGTTGGCCGGTGAAATCGCCGCATATGCAATGGAGAAACGCTATATTCGTAAGGATGGCCGCGTGATTTGGATCAATCTTCACGCTTCCCTGGTGCGTAAGCCCGATAACGCGCCGGATTATTTCATCGCCGTGGTTGAAGATATTCAAAGCCGCAAGGAAATCGCGGCAAACTTCAAAGAAGCGAGACGCATCGCCAACCTCGGGCATTGGACCTGGAACGGTGCGGATAAACAAACCTGGTCCGAGGAGCTTTACCTGATTTATGGCCGTGATACAGCTTTGCCACCTGCGGATTATCAGGAAATGGCGAGTTTTTACACCGTGGATAGCTGGAACAAGCTGGCTGCCGCAGTGCAAAAGTGTTGGCATGACGGTGCTGCATTTGAGTGCGATGCGGAAGTAGTGCGGCCGGATGGCGTGCATCGCTGGACGATTTCGCGCGGGGAAGCAATACCCGATTTTGACGGCCGCATCATTGCCATGCGCGGAACTGTGCAGGATATCACCGAGCGCAAGCTGGGCGAAATGGCGCTGCAAGTAAGCCAGGATCGGCTTAAGCTGTTCATTGAATATGCACCGGCCGCATTGGCCATGTTCGACCGGGAAGTGCGTTATCTTGCTTTCAGTCAGCGCTGGCGTAGCGATTACAACTTGGGCGATCGTGATTTATTGGGGGTATGTCATTACGACATTTTTCCAGAGATCGGCGAGGAGTGGAAAGCTATCCACCACCGCTGTCTGACCGGTGAAGTCATCCGCGCCGACGAGGATCGTTTTGTCCGGACGGATGGCAGTACGCAGTGGCTGCGTTGGGAAGTGCGGCCTTGGTATCAAGCCGGTGGTGCAATCGGCGGGATTGCCATGTTTACCGAGGATATCACTTACCGGAAGCAAGCCGAAGCAGCATTGCAGCAACTGAATGCCGATCTGGAGAAACGGGTTGCGGAGCGTACCGCCGAATTGAAGATGCTCAACCAATCACTGGAAAGCTTTGTGTATTCCGTTTCGCATGATTTGAAGGCGCCGCTGCGCGGGGTCGAAGGCTATAGCCGTTTGCTGGAAGAAGACTATTCCGATCGATTGGATGACGAAGGGCGTTTATTCATCAACAACCTGCGCGCGGGTGTCACGCGCATGAATGAGTTGATCGATGATTTGCTGGCTTATTCACGCATGGAGCGGCGTAAACTGGAATCCAATATGCTGGACCTGACAGCATTAACCCATCGGGTGATTGCGGAGTGTGGCGGGGAGATTGCCGCGCGTCAGATCGAAGTCATCTGCGATTTACCGCTATTGATGGTCAATGGTGATCGCGACGGCTTGGCTATGGTGCTGCGCAATCTGCTGGAGAATGCGATCAAGTTCAGCCAGCATGCGGCTCATCCGCGCATAGAGTTTGGCGCTGACCGGGATGACCGGCATGTGATCCTGTGGGTCCGCGATAATGGTATCGGTTTTGACATGAAGTATAATCAGCGCATCTTTGAGATTTTCGAACGTCTCCATCGGCTGGAAGATTACCCCGGTACCGGGATCGGTCTGGCTTTAGTCAAGAAGGCTATGCAACGTATGGGAGGACGGGTATGGGCACAAAGCACGCCGGGTGAAGGCGCGACCTTCTATCTGGAATTGACCGCGATGGCGGAAAACCTGAAATAGCGACGGAGTCGATAACGATGAGCTTATACCCACCGATTCTCCTGGTTGAAGACAATCCGCTTGATGTTGATTTGACGCTACGCGCTTTTCAACGCCGCAAGCTTATTAATCCGGTGTTGGTCGCGCGCGATGGCGAGGAAGCCTTGGCGTGGATACCGCGCTGGGAAGCGGGCGAGATCCAGCCGGCCGTCATTCTGCTGGATTTGAATTTGCCGCGCATTGACGGGTTGACGGTGTTACGGACCTTGAAACAACACGCGGTGCTTTGCCGCATTCCGGTTGTTGTTCTCACCACTTCAAAAGAAGATCGCGATATCCAGGCGGCCTACGATTTAGGCGTCAATTCCTATATTGTAAAACCGGTGGGGTTCGATAACTTCATGGACGTGGCGCAGCACATCGAACTGTATTGGTGTGTTCTCAACGAGCATCCCCAATAATCATGATGCGCGTTCTGTATATCGAAGATTCCGCCAGCGATGCCGATCTGGCCCTGCGCACCCTGCGCCGGACTGCACCGGATATCGAATTGGATGTAGTGAACACCCTGGCTGAAGGATTCAAGCGGCTTGCCGGACCGGATTGTCATGACGTGCTGCTGGTTGATCTATCTCTGCCCGATGGCTCCGGTTTGGATGCATTGACGCATGTTCGGGAGCAACGCCTGTCGATCGCGGTAGTCATTCTGACCGGGTCGGGCGATCAGGATTCCGCCGTGGCCGCGCTCAAGGCCGGCGCGGATGATTATCTGATCAAACGGGACGATTATCTGGAGCGGCTGCCGCGGATATTGCGCGGCGCCCGGGAGTATTTTCGCGACAATATGGAGCGCAGCCATCCGGCTCTGCGCGTGTTGTATCTTGAGCATAATGTATTCGATATCGACTTGATGCGCCGTCATTTTGTGTTGCATGCGCCGCATATCCAGATGACCGCGGTGAGCAGCGTGCAAGATGCGCTTGCGCTACTGCCTGATGATCCGGTGAAGCAGGCGGCGGAATTCGATGCATTGCTGATCGATTATCACTTGCCCAGCATGGATGGCTTGGAGTTTTTCCAATTGTTACGGTATGAGCGCAAGCTGAATATTCCTACCATCCTGGTGACAGGCCAGGGTAGTGAGATGGTGGCCGCGCGTGCGCTGCACTTGGGTGTGGATGATTATTTGTCGAAACACGAAGGCTATCTGTATGAGATTGTCGCCACCCTGGAGAAAGTGCAGCACCAAGCGGAACTGACCCGCGAACGGATCAGCTTGAAAAGTACCAGTCAGCGCCTTTCGTATCTTCTGGCCGCCAGCCCGACAATTTTGTACAACCTGCGGTTTTCCGGAGAAACGCCGCGTCCCAGCTGGGTGAGTGAAAATATTGAACGTCTGCTGGGCTATACGCAAGAAGAAGCATTGGCGGCGGATTGGTGGCGCTCGCATATCCATCCGGATGATCTTGAAGCGGCTTTGGCCCGCCAGCCGGTGTTGCTGAGCGAAGGCCAGTTGACGCACGACTACCGGTTTCTGCATCGATCCGGACGAATCGTCTGGATACTCGATGAGCTTCGATTGGTGCGGAATGCTGACGGCGAGCCTGCCGAAATTGTCGGTGCCTGGCTGGATATCAGTGAACATAAGCGGCTCGAACTGATACGCCAGGCGCATCAATCCGCATTGAATCTGATCGTTGCCAGCCAACCACTTCCGGTGGTTCTGAATGATATCGCGCAACGTCTCGAGGTGATCAATCCCGGCATGCTGGTTTCCATTTTGCTGTTGGATAAGCACGCGGGCCGTCTTAAGCACGGTGCGGCACCCAGTTTGCCGGATGAATACAATGCCGCTGTCAACCGCGTGATGATCGGGGATGGGATCGGTTCGTGCGGGGCGGCTGCGTGGCGCGGTGAAGCAGTGATTGTTACCGACATCGATCACCATCCGTTTTGGCAGCCTTTTCTGGAATCGACGCGCAAAGCCAATCTTCATGCCTGTTGGTCGATACCCTTTAAAGATGAGGCGGGCAGTGTGCTAGGCACTTTTGCCATTTATCATCGTACCCCGCGTGAGCCATCACCTGCCGATTTGATCCTGATCAATGAGTTTGCCTCGATCACGGCTGTGGCGGTGCAAAAGGTCCACGCCGCCGAAACATTAAAACAGGCGGCGGCGGTGTTTGAGTCCAGCCGGGAAGGGGTTGTCATCACCGACCTGGAACCGCGCATTCTGGCCATTAACCGCGCCTACACCGAAATTACCGGCTATAGTGAAGCACAGGTGCTGGGTAAGAATCCGAAGATCATCAAGTCGGGGCATCACGGTAAATCCTTTTATCAAGCAATGTGGGCCAGTCTGAAGACCGTGGGCCATTGGAGCGGGGAAATCTGGAACCGCCGCAGGAATGGCGAAATTTATCCGCAATGGCTGACAATCAGCACCGTGTGTAATGACAGGAATGAGCCCTGTAATTATGTCGGCGTGTTTGCCGACATTACGCAGATGAAGCAATCCGAGGCACAGCTGGCGCATTTGGCGCATTACGATCCATTGACCGGCTTGCCGAACCGGTTATTGGTGCAATCGCGCTTGTATCATGCGATTGAACGGGCGCAACGGCACAATCTGCGTATAGCGACGCTGTATGTCGATCTGGATCGTTTCAAGAACGTCAATGACAGCCTGGGGCATCCCATCGGAGATGAGCTCCTAATCATGCTGGCTGCGCGTCTGAAAAAGCGCTTGCGCGAGGAAGATACGCTGGCGCGCCTGGGCGGCGATGAGTTTTTGCTGGTGCTGGAAGATATCAAGGAACCGAGCGAACCCGCTTCTGTCGCGCAAACCCTGATTGATTTGCTCGCGACGCCCTTCGCACTGCCCAGCGGTCATGAGATCTTCATTAATGCCAGTATCGGTATCAGCCTTTTTCCGGATGATGCCAGCAACGTCACCGAGTTGATCCAGCACGCGGACATGGCCATGTATCTGGCGAAAAAAGAAGGCCGCAGCACCTATCGTTACCATACGGAAGCGTTGAGCATTGCCGCTAATGAACGCTTGGTCATGGAAACCCGTCTGCGCCATGCGCTTACCGCCGGAGAGTTTGTTCTGCACTATCAGCCGTTGATCGACGCGCATAGCGGCCGGGCAGTCGGGGTTGAGGCTTTGGTGCGATGGCAGCCGCCGGGAGAAGCCATCGTGCCGCCGGGAAAATTTATCCCGATTGCGGAAGAAACCGGATTGATCGTGCCGCTCGGGGAGTGGGTGTTGCGGACTGCCTGTGCGCAAGGACGGGCCTGGATTGATGCCGGTTTTGCGCCGCTCGTGATGGCGGTCAATCTGTCGGTACGGCAGTTCCAATCCGAGAATCTGGCTGAAGTGATCCAAAGGGTTCTGGAAGAAACGAAACTTCCTGCGGCTTGCCTGGAATTGGAGTTGACCGAAAGTATGTTCCTGGAACATGCGGAGCGCTCGATCGATACGCTGAAAACCTTGAAGGCGCCGGGAATCCAGCTGGCGATTGATGATTTCGGCACCGGCTACTCGTCATTGACTTATTTGAAGCGCTTCCCCATCGATAAACTCAAAATCGATCAAAGCTTCGTGCGCGGTCTGGCGCACGATCCCAATGATCGTGAAATTGCCGCCACGATCATCGCGATGGCGCGCGGTCTGAAATTAAGCGTCTTGGCGGAAGGCGTTGAGTCGGAGCAGCAGCTGGCTTTTCTGCGTCAGCATGGTTGTGATTATTATCAAGGATTCCTGTTTCACCGCCCCGCGCCGGCAAAAGAACTTGAAGCTTGGCTACGGGAGCATTCCGCACGGTCGTAAGAATTGCGCGTTCTGCTGGGGGTAGGAATTAGCGGCGTTAATTTTGACAATTCTTTACGTAACGCTTGAGAATTAATATTACATCGGATAAGCTGCTCTATGTTCAATCTAAACAAGGTTGTAGGCTGGATTTATCAAGTTGAATGATAACAATGGCCGATGAACGCTACATTTCCAATTAAAAGGAGCTGATGATGGGGCAATATAAGACACCGGGTGTTTACATTGTTGAAAAGAGCGCGTTTCCGAATTCTGTCGTGGAAGTGGCAACCGCAGTGCCGGCATTTATCGGTTATACGGAGAAAGCCAATAACAAAGGAAAATCGCTATTAAATAAGGCATGGCGTATTTCATCCATGTCGGAATTTATCAGCTTCTTTGGCGGACCGTCTAAAGCGCAATATGAAATTTCCGAAATTGCCGCGGCAGCCGCAGCGAAGGCGGGAAAAGGAGGGACTGCACCGGCTGCTGCTGTCGAATCGGATTTTGCGAGCGGCGATAAGGAATATGTTTTGGAACTCCAGGGCGCTCGTTATTTTCTGTATCACAGCATGATGCTGTTTTTTCAAAACGGCGGCGGCGCTTGCTATGTCGTATCGGTTGGCGGCTATACCGATGCTATCGAAAAGCCGAAGCTGAGCGCAGGGATCAATGTTTTATTAAAAGAGCAGGAACCGACGATGGTGGTGATTCCTGATGCCATGTCGCTGGCTGAACCGGATTGTATCGCATTGCAACAGGATGCTCTGAGTCATTGCGGGCAAGTGATGAAAAATCGCTTTGCCATTCTGGATGTTTTTGATGGCTATAAAGAAGCGCAGGATAGCGGGTGTATCGAGAAATTCCGCAATGATCTCGGCACGAACAGCCTGGATTTTGCCGCAGCCTACTATCCATGGCTCAATACATCCATCGTGCAAACCGGTGATTTGAACTTCGCTAACATTTCCAATGCGGATAAATTGCAGGAATTACTCAAAGCGGAAGTCGACGGCAGCGAGTTGGATGATAAGAAAAAAACCGAGATCAACGGCAAGATTGCGGAAATCGGTGTGACACCCAAAACAGCAACCATGTCGACCGATGTCGATCTGCACAAAATTCTGACAGCCGTTTGCCCGCTTTACAAAGGCATCATCGAAAGCATCAAGCTCAAACTCAATCTGCTGCCACCCAGCGCGGGCATGGCCGGTGTTTATACCATGGTGGACAATTCACGCGGAGTGTGGAAAGCACCTGCCAATGTCAGCCTGAATGCGGTCATTTCACCCGCCGTTGAGATCACCAATGCGCAACAGGAAGACTTGAACGTCACAACCGCAGGTAAATCGATCAATGCGATCCGGACGTTTATCGGCGAAGGCACCTTGGTTTGGGGCGCCCGCACGCTCGATGGCAACAGCCTGGATTGGCGCTATATCAACGTGCGCCGCACCATGATCATGCTGGAAGAGTCCATTAAACTGGCGACCAAAGCGTATGTATTTGAACCCAATGTCTCCAGCACCTGGGTAACGATCAAGAGCATGATCAGTAACTTCCTGACCAGTATCTGGAAACGCGGCGGTTTGGCCGGTGCGACACCGGAAGATGCCTTCGGTGTGTTCGTCGGTTTAGGCGAAACCATGACGCCGCAGGATATTCTGGACGGTATGTTGAAAGTGACCGTGCTGGTTGCATTAAGCCGTCCGGCAGAGTTTATTGAGATCACCTTCCAGCAGCAAATGCAGAAATCTTAATCTGAAAGTTAGTGCGTTAATCAGTGCAATTGACAAAAACAACGTTTATTTCTTAATCATAAAATTGGGAGTGCATTATGGCAGATGATGGATCAGCTCAGTCGACGACAGTTTGGCCTATGCCAAAGTTTTATTTTCAGGTTAAGTGGGATTCTCAAGTCATGCGGTTTCAGGAAGTCAGTGGTCTGGATATTCAGTCGGAAGAGATCAAATACCGCCATGGCGATAGCCCGGAATTCTCCGTGATCAAGATGCCGGGGATGAAGAAAGTCGGCAATATCACCATGAAGAAAGGCGTTTTCAAGGGCGATAACAAATTCTGGGATTGGTTTAAACAAATCAAGATGAATACCATCAAGCGCTTGCCGGTCACTATCAGTTTGCTGGATGAAGGCGGCAAGGCGACGATGGTGTGGACGCTCACGAACGCCTGGCCGACCAAGATTACCGGCACCGATTTAAAATCGGAAGGCAATGAAGTGGCGATAGAATCCATCGAAATTGTGCATGAAGGCCTGACGATCGCCAACAGTTAGTGTTTTTAAATCTTGCCAGCAGATGGGTGACTCATGAATATTTCATTATCCGGAAATGTTTATCCACCCTCTGCTTTCTATTTTAAGGTCGTGATCGGGCCACCGGCCGGATTGTCGGCGGATACTTCTTTTCAGGAGGTGTCCGGAATCGAAACGGAAATGGAAGTGGAATCGGTTGTTGAGGGCGGTGAAAACCGGTTCGTGCGGCAATTGCCGAAAGGCATCAAGCATCCCAATTTATCCTTGAAGCGCGGCATTGCGCCATTGACCTCACCGTTGGTGGTGTGGTGCAAATCGACGCTTGAATCCGGTTTTAATTTGGCGATTAAGCCCTTGCCTGTTCTGGTGTATCTGATGAATGAAGACAAAATGCCGATTCGCGGCTGGTCTTTCGATTCGGCTTACCCGTTGAAATGGGAAGTCGAAAGCTTCGGCTCCACCAAAAACGAAGTCGCCATCGAAAAGATCATTCTGAGTTATACCGTTTCCATGCGCATTATCTAGCAGGTGTAAGTATACCCAATGGCGATAGAGATTAAACAACTGCTGATCAAGTCCAATATCGTGCAACGCACCGGGAACGAGGATCTCGATTTATCCGAAGAGCACCGGTTGTTGAAAGAAGAAGTGCTGGCGGAATGCCGCCGCATGATCGCGGATTTTCTGCGCGAACAGGGGGAACGCTAAATGTCGCTGGGCGGTGCCAAGGCGCTGTTGACGATTTCGCCCTGCGCCGTGAATAACGGCAAAATCAGTGTCGATGGCTCGTTGAAAAAATTTGCAGCCATGATCAATCCCGCCGGTTACGAGCAAACGTTCAAGCTGAGCTATTCAAAAAACAAAGTGCTGGGGCAACCGGGAACTGAAACCAAGTACGATGCAAGCCACCCGGAAAAATTTGTTCTCAAGGAATTGATACTGGATGCCACCGGGGCTGTCTCGGCCAATCCGCTCTCGGTAGTCAGCGATCCGGTTCCGGTCAAGGAACAGATTGAATTATTGAAAGACGTTGTGTATCGCTACCGAGGGACTAAGCACGAAGCGCCTATTGTGCAGGTGAAGTGGGGCGAATTACTTTTCTACGGGCGGGTGGAGTCACTGAAATTTGACTATACCTTGTTCAAGCCCAGCGGCGTGCCGTTGCGCGCCAAAGTCACACTGGCCTTTGTCGAATATCAGAGCAAAGAGGAAATATCCAAGGAAGCAGCGCAAGAATCCCCGGATTTGACGCACTTGATCGAGGTGAAAGCAGGGGACACTTTACCGCTGTTGTGTTACCAGATTTATCAGGACTGTAACTACTATATCGATGTTGCAAAGATTAATCGTCTGACGGATTTTCGTGATCTTAAACCCGGAACTAAGCTTCAGTTCCCTCCATTGAGCTAGGTTTACTATGGCAGATTCCCCATTAACGGGCAGTACGGGTGTCGTATCGGTGACCATTCTGAGCGATGGCAATGCCATAGCCGATACCATTCAGGTCGTTTCGGTCGAGATCATGTACGGAGTCAATAAAATTCCCGGTGCCAAGATCGTCTTACTGGATGGGGATATGCCGAGCAACAAGTTTCCGGTCAGTGATGCGGATGATTTTAAACCCGGCGCGGTGATCACGATCAACGCCGGTTATGCCAATCAAACCAGCGCCATTTTCAAAGGCGTGGTCATCAAGCATGGCATCAAAATAGACGGTGACAATTTTTCCCGTTTGATCGTGCAGTGTAAAGACAGCTCGGTTGCCATGACGGTGGGGCGTAAGAATGCTAATTTCGTCGATTCGAAGGACAGCGACATTATCAGCAAGCTGATCGGCGCATACAGCGGCTTGAGTTCCAATGTGACCGCCACTACAACCAGCTATAAAGAACTGGTGCAGTACTATTGCAGCGACTGGGATTATTTGCTGACACGGGCGGAAGTCAATGGTTTTCTGGTGACGATCGATGCCGGAAAAGTAACGGTCAAAGCGCCGCAAGTTGATGGTGAAGCGGTTCTGACCCTGACGTACGGTATCGATTTGATGGCGTTCAGCGCGGATGTCGATGCCGCTGCGCAATTTTCCGTGGTGAAAGGCATCGCATGGAGCCTGACCGATCAGGCGGTACAGGAAGTACAGGCGAGTCCCGAACAATTAACCGGCCAGGGTGATCTTACCGCCGGTGTTCTAGCGGGCGTAATGGCGCCGGATTATTTCCGCCTGCAAACCGATGCGCCGCTGGAGAACGCTTCGCTCACCAGTTGGGCCAAGGGGCAGCAGATTAAGTCCGGTCTGGCGCGCATCCGAGGTTACGCGGCGTTTCAAGGCAGCGCCAAAGTGAAAATCGGCGATCTGGTTGAGTTGAAAGGCGTGGGCAACCGCTTTAACGGCAAAGTGCTGGTGACGGCAGTGAAACATGACATCAGGCAGGGCAATTGGGTGACGGAAATTGAGTTCGGCCTATCGCCGCAGTGGTTCGCCGAGCAATATAAAACCGAGGCACCGCTTGCTTCGGGCTGGGTGCCCGGAGTCAACGGTTTGCACATCGGTGTGGTGAAAAAGCTCGATGCCGATCCGGAAGGACAATACAAGATTCAGGTATCCGTGCCGGTTTTGCAGGCGGAAACCGATGGCGTATGGGCGCGGCTGGCCAGTTTCTACGGTTCCAACGGCATCGGCGCTTTCTTCATTCCCGAAATCGGCGACGAAGTGGTGTTGGGATACTTCAACGACGATCCTTCGCATCCGGTCATTCTCGGCAGTTTGTACAGCAGCAAACAGAAGATGCCTTACGAATTGACCGCCGACAATTTCACCAAAGCCGTGGTGACGCGCAGTAAGCTGAAGCTGGAATTCGACGATGACAAGAAGGTGATCACCGTAACCACACCCGGCAATAACAAAATCGTCATCAGTGACGATCAGAAATCGATTCTGCTGCAAGACCAGAACTCCAACAAAATCGAGCTCAATTCCAGTGGAATTACTATCGACAGCCCGAAAGACATCAAGATCAGCGCCAAGGGCAAGGTAACCATCGACGCGGTGAGCAATATCGAATTGACGGCGAAAGTGGATATCAAGAATCAAGGACTGAATATCAATCATCAAGCCAACGTCGGTTTCAGCGCCAAAGGCAACGCTACCGCCGAGCTGTCGGCCAGCGGCCAGACCACGGTAAAAGGCGCTATTGTGATGATCAATTAAGCTGTATTGAATGCTCAGGATTTCAATTGTTTTGAAAGGAATTTAACGATGCCCCCAGCCGCACGTATCACTGATATGCATACTTGCCCGATGCAAACACCGGGTGTGCCGCCGATCCCCCATGTGGGCGGCCCGATCAGCGGTCCTTGCGTGCCCACTGTATTGATCGGCAATATGCCGGCCGCCGTGGTAGGGGATATGTGCGTCTGCGTCGGCCCGCCCGACAGTATTGTGAAAGGATCGGCGACGGTCATGATCAGCAACCGCCCGGCTGCCCGGATTGGTGACACAACGGCGCACGGCGGCACGATTGTACTGGGTTTTCCGACGGTGATGATCGGCGGCTAGCATGGGAGCCAAGCGATGAGTGCCGACGATAAATCATTCCTGGGAACCGGCTGGGGATTTCCGCCTGAGTTCGGTCAACATGGATCGATGCGGCGAGTGTCGGCTGAAGAGGATATTCATGAAAGCCTGTATATCCTCTTATCGACCAATCCCGGTGAGCGCGTGATGCAACCCACGTACGGCTGCGGTTTAAAAAGTCAGGTCTTTGAAGAGATCAATGAGACGGCGGTCACGGTCATGGTTGACCTGATCAAGCGTGCGATTCTTTTTTTTGAACCTCGCGTTGTGGTGGAAAATATCCGGGTCGATTCCGGTAACCGGGAAGACATCTTGAATGGCTTGATCAAGATTGATATCACCTACATCGTGCGGACCACAAATAACCGCCACAATATCGTGTACCCGTTTTATTTCACTGAAGGCACGAATGTTAAATTATAAGGTTTCTGGGTGAATGAAGCTTCGCACCGATTGGTCAACACAATATCATCTGCACATCAGTGACGGTAAGAGTCAGGAGAAAAGATTATTACCGGCGCTGGAGAAGGATTATTTCAACGTCGCCGATATGCGCTTTCACACCTTATTGGCGCTGCTGGTTGAATATGCGCAAGTGATGAAGTTTTACAACCTGAATAACCGGGAAGATGGGACCTGGGCGCATTTTTTTTCGCTGGATGAGACGGTTGTCATTGCCACGATTCTGGCTGTCGATCTGGATAAGCTGGCGACCGGCGCTGCCGGTCAGGGCAATATGGCTGACGATGAATTAACAAAGGCATTGCGTGTATTGTCGGCAAAAGAAATCAGCCAGCATATGCTGTCGTCTTATACTGCGGTCAGGTTGCTCGACCGGTGGCTGCAATTGCTTGCGCGGACAAAAAATGCCATCGGTACCGAATTGCGTAAGGTGTTGGAAAGCGTCATTACCGGGCTCAGGAAAGATATCGATGTGCTTGGGCAATATTTGGCTGAGCATGTTACGCATCACACGCTCGAAACGATTTTCTCCCGCGATTTAATGACATTGTTGCAAGTGACGGAAGAAACCACGCTCAGTCACGGCAATGCAACGGTTGATGTAGCCGATGCCATTCCTATCCGGTCCAGTTTCTATGCGTTCGTCAAAGCCATTGAGATGGTGCAAGGCAGTGCGGAAAAATTATTGTCCGCTTCGTTAACCAGCAAGGATCATGAGCCTGCAGCAGGATTGTTGCTTGCCTTTTTGCAGTTGTTTCAGAAACTGCACAATAAAATTAATCGTTTCACCTTGAACTATGTCGATTTCTATTACGACCAGGTACTCAAAGTTCAACCACGCGGTTTCACACCCGATCATGTTTATTTGGCGCTCGTTCCCAACAAAAAAAATCACACTGTATTGATAACGAAAGGAACGGAATTTCTCGCCGGTAAAGATGAGAACAAGCAAGATATTATTTATACCGCTGACGACGATGTCTTGATAAGCGACGCCTCAGTGAGCGCTATCCATACGTTATTTTTTAAGCGCGATCCGTTAAATTTTCCCGAAAATGGTTTGTGCGAATCGGTTGTGTTGAATGATCAGGCGGGCGCGATCACCCGGCAGATCCCTACCGGTGGCTGGTTGAATGATGTGCCGGTTTTAACCGGCGATAGCGCGCTGGACAGCGATAATGTTCAGATGTACCCATTATTCGGCGCACCTAAAAAAGGTGAGGAAACCATTCTGCTGCAGCATGCCCGCATCGGGTTTGCGTTGGCCAGCAAGGCGCTGTGGTTGCAAGAAGGACGCCGGACGGTCTCGATACATATGAAATACACCGCTGGACCGGGAGGTGATAATAAAATCACCTTGGAACAATGGATCCGGAAAATCGCGGCTGCCATGCAGTTATCCGGAAGTACCGGTGAGATAACACCGATCCAAGAGCAGCAGGCTTTTTTCAAAGCGTTCCGGGATATTTTCATCATCAGTTTGTCGGTCGAAGGCGGATGGCGGGAGATCGCGGAGTATCTGCCATCCTATTCGGGAGTTGAGCAACAACAGGAAGAAAACAGCCTGGCGCTTACTTTTTTCCTGCCGGAAAATTTTCCGGCAGTCGTTCCCTACGACCCCAAAATTCACGGCGAGGGTTATGAAACCGGGCTGCCTGTGGTGCGATTGGTTCTGAACCCCAAGAGCTACTTATATCCCTATGGGATTTTGAGCGAGCTGGAATTGGATTCGATCCGCATCGATGTCGCGGTGGAAGGGTGCCGCACGGTGCAATTGCACAATAACATCGGACAATTATCCCCGCTCGCGCCGTTTGCGCCGTTTGGTCCGCTGCCGGAAGTTGGTTCGTATCTGATCGTGGGGTGCCCGGAAGCGGCCGGTAAGCAATTATCGGATTTCAACGTCGAGATCCAATGGGGCGGCTTACCTGCTGGTATCGGCGGTTTTAAAACTCATTACCAGGGCTATGAAACGTTTGGCGATACCGACTTCCGGGTCAGCACAACGGTACTGTCAAATGGCAAATGGCTGCCGGAGACTGCCAAGGCAGCGGTTGTCCATTCTCTTTTTCAGATTAAAGCCGGTTTGGATGGCGGCAGTGAAGTCAGTGCGTACCGTAAATTATCGTGCACGCCGGTCATTTCCTATTGGAGTCCTGTTGAATATCGCAATGCTTTGGCAGAATTCGCTTACACACCCTCCACTCATCGGGGTTTCTTCAAATTCACATTGGCGGGGCCGGTACAAGCATTCGGTCATCGCGATTATCCCACCGCATTGGCTAATGTGTTGACTTTCAACGCCAAGCAGAAGCATGCCAAGTTTCTTAAGCGCGTGCCTAATCCGCCGTACACACCGATGATCACATCCATCGCAGTCAACTATAAAGCTTCTGCGCAAATGATCATGGGTAAGGAAGAAGTCAATTGCGTTGCGGCGCTGCAAGAGAGAATGATTTATTTGCACCCGCTGGGATGGAAAAATGTCACGATGCGAGCCGATCAAGCCCATTATTTGTTGCCGCAATTTCTCCACTCCGGGAATTTATTGATTGGCTTGAAAGGGTTGACCGGCGGTGGTGTGATTACACTATATTTTTATTTGCGGGAGAACTCATTGCCGGTAGAGGCCGCTTCGCTGAAGGAGATGCAATGGTTTTATCTGACGGATAACCAATGGGTTCCGCTCAGCGCTAAAGAGATCGTATCCGACTCCACGCAGCGGTTTATGAGGTCTGGAATCATCACCTTGAATATTCCGGCGGATATTTCCCAGGACAATACCGTGCTGCCGGCCGGATTATCCTGGTTGCGGGTGTCGTCCGATCACGATCTGGAAAAATTTTGCAGCTTGTATTCCATTCATACGCAGGCGTTAAGAGCCAGCCGGTATCTGGAACAGGATGCCGTGCCCGGCAATGCCATCCGCTTGCCTGCCGGTGCGGTGTCGAGTGCGCGCAAATCAATTCCGGGCTTAGGCGCCGTCAAACAAATTCAGCCCTCTTTTGGTGGCTGTTTGGCGGAAGACCGCGCGCATCTGCGCATTCGTGTCAGCGAGCGGTTGAGGCATAAAAAGCGCGCGTTGCTGCCAGCCGATTATGAATTGCTGATACTGGAACAGTTTCCGCAAATCTATAAGGTGAAGTGTTTTCCCGGCATGAACCCTGATTTTGTGCTCAAGCAGCGCTTCAGTCCCGGCCATGTGCTGATTGTGGTGGTGCCCTATCTGGCGCAGAATGAAAGCGTCACGCAGAAACCGCTGCTGAATGGCCACCTGATTAATGAAATACAGGATTTTATCAACCAATATGTGCCGCCGTTTGTAACCGCACATATCCTTAACCCGGTGTATGAAGTCATCCAGGTGCGCTGCACGGTCAAGCTGAAAAATCCATTGCTGGCCGGCATGTATCTGGAGCGGTTGAATCAGGCGATAACGGATTTTCTGTCGCCGTGGAACGAGACCGTGGGGTATACCCGCCACTTTGGCTGGATGGTCAGTAAACATGAGATTGAGTCTTTTATTCAGAGCCTCGACTATGTCGATCGTGTCACCAATCTTTCGATACTGCGTATTGCACCGGCGGGCGAAGATTATTTCGATTTGTTTGACAGCGCGGATAAACCGGAGGATTCGGAAGTAAAAGATATTATTCCGGTATATCCCTGGAGTATCGTGGCGCCTATCAAGCAGCATTTTATCGAGATGGACGATCGCTACGATTTAATCGAGCCGCAAATCACCGGCATCGGCGAACTCGAAATTGGCAGTACTTTTATAATTTCTGACGAAAAATGGCGCGAAAAGATAGAAAAACACTAGAAGCCAAATTCAAGAATGGCAGGATGCCTTCTGAAGTGGCATTTGCCGATTTAATCGATTCGACGCTGAATCTGATTGATGATGGATTCGAGAAAACCGCCGAAGAAGGGTTGAAAATTTTTCAGCTGGGCGACGGCAAGCTGATGAGTTTTTATCAGAACATGGCGACACTCAACGCCATGTGGTCTGCCGGTATCGATAAAGCAACGGGAAATTTGAGTTTCGGCAATAAAAATAACCCGCATATTCTGACATTGCGCAGCACCGATGGCAGCAACGCCGAGTCCGGCGATGCGGTAAAATCCGGTGTCGGTATCAATACCGACAATCCCCGCTGTGAACTGGATGTCGCCGGTACCATCGCTTCGCATGGCAGAGTCGGACGCCGCGGAGAGCTGCCGGTACCCGCGGACGGGAACTGGCACGATATCACCGAAACGCTGACCGGCTGTCAGGCCTTCGAGGTGATGGCCGGTGTCGGCGGTAAGGATGCCGACGGCAAGTATGCCTTGATGCATGCTTTCGCGCTCAACGCCTATAACGACAAGAGCCACATCACCTATCATCAAGCGCATTATGGCGCCAAGTGCAATCGCCTGGAATTACGCTGGGAGCGTGGTGCGAATATCGAAAACTTTGAATACACGCTGCAGCTTCGTGTGGAATCGTCATACGGTGACAAGATCTGGGTGAATTATTACATTACCCGGTTATGGTATGACCCGGTGATGTATGAAAGCGAAAAAGAGCCGGAATCGGCGTACCCCAAGGTTTTACGCAAGAGACAGGAAGACAAATAAATGTCCGCGCGCACGCTAGTCATTCATTTGAGTTTGCAGGAAGGCAATCTGCTGCTGGAGGCGCTGGCCGAGCTGCCGTTCAAATCCGTATTCGAACTGATCGGCAAGTTAAATCAACAAGCCAATGAATTGTTTGCGCCGGGTATCGTGCCGCAGGAACGGCAGCGCTTTGTGTTTGCCGAAGCTGAACTGTCACTGGCCATTAAGGCGCTGGGCAATTTGCCTTATCATCGCGTTCATCCCTTGCTGTCCGGTTTGCACCAGCAAATTCAAGCGCAATTGAGCAACCCGCATTCATTCGCAGCTTCGCAAGAGTATGCCGGCCTCTGAGCAAATACCGCGTATCCGGATCGATCCCGATGGATTGGATTTTGAGACGTTACGCAAGGAAGCCATCGGTAAGGTTCAGGATTTATCCGGTGACGTATGGACCGACTATAACCTGCATGATCCCGGCGTTACCATTCTGGAACAACTCTGCTATGGGTTGACCGATCTGTCTTATCGTTCCGGATTTACCGTCCCGGATTATTTGACCGGTGAAAAAGGAACGATCGATTATCAGCAGCAAGCGCTCTACTCGCCGGAAGAAATTCTTCCCAGCGCCGCAGTAACTGGAATCGATTATCAGAAAATTCTCTACGATGCCATTCCGGAGATCGATTATGTCTGGCTCGAACCCAGCGCGACGGAAGAGAATGCGGGTCTTTACACCATATTTGTGAAGCTTGACGATGAGCTGATTCAAAGCCGGGCGGATCCACCCAAACAGAGCGAGAGTCTGAGCGAACTATCCGGTAAGCTGGAACGGATCAATGCCGCTTCGGAGCAGGTTCGCTCGCTGTTGGATCAACTCGGCCATCAACTGGATGCCTGCCACGAAAACTTAAAACGTGGACACGATTTTGCGGCTGATATTGACTTGCCGTTCCCGGCATCCGAGCAACTGGCTGAGCAAATAGGCGATATCCTGCATCAGCTGGATGCGAGTTTATCGAATGTCGACGATATCTGGAGCAAGATCGGCTCCATTTGGTCGGTCATGATGGACTCATCGCTCAGCGCGGATTTGAGTACCCGGTTGAACGAAGTGTTGTTCAAATTGGATGCGGTATTCCATTATGCGAAACTCAACGATGCGTTAAAAAATATTCTGGCTGCGATTGAATCAAACCCGGATGATTGGATAGCCAATGGCGGTGAGTTGCTGGCAAAGCTGGTCATTCCCTTGTCGCGCTTCGGGAGTGTGTTATCCAGATTGGATAAAGTATTGGCCGGAATCGGCGATGGTTTGTTTTCGGAAATTGATACGCCGGATCGAAGTGCCGGGAAACTCGATGAAAAAGCCGTCATACAAAAGATCCGCTCTGTTTTTGCCGCGCATCGTAATCTGTGCGAGGATATTCATCGCGTTGAGATTATCCATACGGTGCCCTATTTTCTGGCCGGTGAGATCGAAATACAACCGGCTCACAATAGCGCCAAAATTTATGCTGAAATCTTCCTCCAATGCGCCCACTACATTTCTTCCGGCATTCAGATTGATCGCTATGAATCGATTCTGAGTCAAACGGGCAATTACGAACAGGTTTTTTCCGGCCCGCTGACAAAGCACGGTTTTATCAGCGACCGGTGCTTTGAAGGCGCGGAGGAGATTCTTAGCGTAGTCGATTTAATTTCCCTGATCAGTCAAATCGACGGTGTAAGCAAGGTGCACGATCTATACCTGATTGATCAGGAAAACAAGAAGTACACCAGCATTGCCTATGACTCATCGCGCTACGTATTTCCCGATCTGTGTTTTCCTAAATCCGGCAAGCCGAAGCAACTGTTGCGGCTGGTGCTTCCCCAAGATGTAAGCCGTAAGAATCATGACGGCAAGGCGGGGTTTACGCCCTACGAGAATGCGCAAGACGAAGCATTGCTGGAAGAAACGCGTCTGGAACTGAAAAAATTAATTTTTGCATACCATGCATTCAGAAATAACCGCCCGTCGTTTGCGCATTTAATTCCGCTGCCCAAAGGAGAGCGGCGGGTATCGCCCGATTATTACTCGATTCAGAATCATTTTCCGGCCATTTACGGGATTAACCGTTACGGTATTCCGCAATCGGAATCGCCCGACGTAAAAGCAAAGGCAAAGCAACTCAAAGCATATCTCTTTCCATACGAGCAATTGATGGCGGATTACTTGAAGCATCTGCAAGAAATGCCGCGCTTGTTTTCGCTCGATTCCAGGCTGGAACAGTCCTATTTTTCCCAGTTTCTCGATGACCGGAATATTCCCGGTATCGAATCGCTGTATGCGGGCGGCAAGCAGTATAGCCAAACCGTTCTTGCCGGTATTCTGGCGCATCATGATGACTTTTCCGAGCGCAGGAATCGCGTGCTGGATACGGTATTGGCGATGTATGGCGAGCAATATCCGCAACGCTCATTGCAGCAATTCGATTGTTACCGGCGCGCCGATCAAGGCAAATGGGTGATCGAAAACAAAATCAATTATCTGAAATGTATCCGGGAAATCACGCGTGACCGGGCGAAGGGTTTTAACTACCTGAAACCGGTATTGCACGCGCATCATGGTGAGATGGAAGAGAATCTCGCCGGTGCGCATAAACGGATCAGTATTCTGCTGGGATTGCAGTCATTCGATCGCATTGCATTGATTACCGATGTCCTCACTGGAAGAAACAGCCGTCTGATTCCCGATCATATTCTGGCGGAACATGTGCAATTTTTACCGGAGAAAATGGAAGATCGTGCGATTCCGATCGTGTTCGAGCAAGAAAAATTTGCCGGAATTGCCATTCCCGCAAAGCTCCCGCCGTTTGGTTACGGCGTTTTTAAGGATGGAGTCGAGATAAAAAATTTCCGGCTGATCAGCACTAGGGAATATACCGCCGTGTGCTTGAAGTCCGGACAGAATACTCACTTGTGGCCGTTGAGCCGCAAACGCAACCGGGATGAAGCGGTTCGGTACGCGCATGAGTTCTGCAACGCGATCACGCAGTTGAATATCGCATGCGAGAGTTTTCATATGATCGAACACGTGCTGCTGCGGCCCCGGGGGGAAGATGTTGCTAGCGGTATTCCCGGGACTGAAGATTTTTTTGATTTCCGCGTCAGCGTGATCTTTCCATCCTGGACAGCAAGGTTTGCAAATACCGCATTCCGTAAATTTGCCGAGGAAACGGTGATCAAAAATCTCCCCGCGCATATTCTCCCCGAGTTTTACTGGTTCGACTTTGTCCTTATGCAGGATTTCGAGCAACGCTATAAAACTTGGTTATTTTGTTTGCAGCAGGCGAATCTCGATCATCATCAGGATAATTTCAAGCAATTAAACAGAGCATCGGAACGAATCATCTCTTTTCTGCTGAAGAACAGAGGAGAAGCAGATTGTGAATGCTGGCTTTAATACTATGTCGAGCGCGCACCGCATTGATGAATTTATTTTTGACTGTTCGTTTGACTCTCTCTCGTTAGCAAACGAACACGAGCCGGAAATGAATGCTTTCCTAACAGCAAAGTTGCTGCCCGCCATCGATTCAATCCTGAATGAGTTCGATGAAACCGGTGCGGTCTGGCGCTTGGATCGGGTGGAAATTGACCTGGGCGATATTCCCGGCGCGGATTTTTATGCTGAGCTGGTTCAGCGCGTGCAGGAAGAATTGAGTGATCAGTTGCGTGCGATGCAAAGCAATTTTCCGCAATCCGGATCGATGCCGGTCAAGACGTTGCCAACCCAGTTACCGGTACAGCGGGTGAGTAAAATCCAAACGGATTTGGAAAAACTACAGGATTTTTTGCTGACGGGCCGGATGCCCTGGTATATGGACACGGGGGATCGGCAAGCGCACGAAAAAATGCTGCAGCAAGTACTGCGGGAGCACAGCGCCAGTACAGCTTGGGTGCATCTGCTCAAACGTTTGCTGGCGGCGGAAAGAACAGTAGTGATTAACCGCTTGGTTTCGCAGTTTCCACACCGTGCATTGGAGGATGTTTTAAGCCGTATCACGCCGGATCATGCGCATCCGCTGCTGGATTTCCTGCGGCTATATCAACGGGCACTATCAGACATGGATGCCGTGCCAACCGCTCGAACTCAGGCGGTCAATACCGTATGGGAAAAGCTCTTGGCAATACTGCTGCAACAGGGCCAGCCTGCGGATAGCGGGGTGACTGTGCTGGATCGCCTTTTCCGGGAAATTGCACCGCTGCAAGCGCGAGAATCGCTCTCCCTGCTGAAAAGAATCCGTCAATTCGCTGTGCAGTCTCGTAACGAAGGAAAAACCGGCAACTTACTGTATGACGCATTGCTAGCCATGGAAAATGCCTATGCACGGAATTTGCATACGGATTCCACGGAAAACTCAGTCTTGCCAGTGCGCCGGAATGACCATCAGGATGCGGCACGAGACAAGACAAAAGAGACAGAAAATGGGCGCAGGCAAGAACAGGCACAACACCCGCAGATTACTGCACAACCCGCGGAAGCAAAACAAGCCCAGCCGGTGCATGAGGTATTGTATTCCCGCATCATAGCGGCGCTGCAACAGGCGAAGTTGCTCGACGCGGAATTTGCTTCGAGCGTGCTGCGGCTACAAGCGGCTGAACGGCAGCAACGGTTGCAGCGCTTACTGCAATCGCCAGAAATAAAACCCCAGCTGCTCCGGCTGTCGCAACCGGTTCTGCTGGATATCAGCTACTGGTTGTCGCCACTAGCGGCGCTGCTGATCGAACGCTTGCTGTCGCATAGCGCCGTGTTGTACCGGCTGCCCGGATCGTCCGGGAAAACAACGCAGAAACACTGGAAGCAGCAGTTATTGGGCGCGAGTCTGGATTATTTGTTGTCCGAAACCGCGACAGAGACCGATCCAGCCGCTTACTTGCAAATGCTCGTGCGCGCTGTTTCTCCGGAAGAAATGGATTTGCAGACAACGCTCCGAACCTGGTACGAAGCGCTGGAACACAGCGAAACCGGCGGCGCGATAGCGACGTTATTGCGAACCCTCATCGGCGGCGTACCGGCATGGCAGGGGGCAGTAGTAGAAGAAACCTCGCACTCCGCTCAGGAGCTAAACCCGCAAAGCGAAGCAAGCGCTTTTTACCGGCAACTCCAGCAACGCTTTACAACCGGTCACCCGACCGCCGGGCAGTACAGCCTACGCACGCTGCTGGAAACGTTAGCAACCAATCACCCGGCGCAACTGCAGCAACTGCATCGAGACTTGCGCAGCCGCCGCTACGATGTAACGGCAGCGCAATTGGACGCGGCCGAACTGCACAGCCTGGTTGAACAACTGCTGAACATGGAATCCGCCAGCGACACTACCGACCGGCGCACCTTCCTGCAAGCAATAGAGAAACATGCTGATCGCGTCAATGACCGGCAAACCTACTACCGGCTGCTGCTGGAAGAGCTACTGCATGAGCGGGAAATCGACCTGGAAGCGATTGCGGCCCAGTCGCAGCAAACGCCTTCCCGGTTCAGCGATACCCCTGCAGACTGGAACACGCAAGAGAAGCAAGAGAAGCAAACCGAAACGGAATCAGCAACCGGATTCACTGCACAACAATCAACCAAACAACACCCCCCGGCAGGCGATGAAGCACTGTACGCAACAGTACTCGCAGCCTTGCGCGAGGCACAGCTGATTGACGCGCATCATGCAACGGTTGAGACAAGCACTCAACCGGCTGAACTCAGGCAACGATTACGCATGATACTGCGCGCGATAGCCATACCCGGCTGGGTGAGCAAACTACCGCCATCCATACGGATGGAAATCGCTTACCTGCTGGCGCCGCAAGCGGCCGTGCTGAATGAACATTTGCTGGCGCAGGCGGATAAGTTATACCGGGTAAGTGGGTTAAGCGGACAAAAAAGTCAGAAGCAGTGGCAACAGCGCGTATGGGCTGCCAGCCTGCGTTATCTGCTGACTCTGGACACTGCTGAAATCACACCGGCCGCTTACTTGCAGGCACTCGCACGCGGCGTATCGGATGAGACCGGTGTGCAGATCAAGCTACGGGCTTGGTATGAAGCGTTGGCGCAAGGCGAAGCTGGTGATAAAGCGCAAACGGCTGACTTTCAACCGTTGTCGGAGAGCCGGTTAAAAGAACGGAAAATTGATCCGAAAGCAATTGCAGCGTTACCGCAGCAAACATTGCTTGGAAACGATCCTGCCCATAAAAATCGGAACAAGCCGATCACAGCCGAACCGGTGAGCACCGAATCAACTTTCCAGCCGAGTAATGCCCGTGAGGATTGGAACGAACAAACCAAACAAGACAAGCAAGCCGAAACGGAATCAGCAGCTGGATCAACGTCACAACAATCAACCAAAAAACACTCCCCGGCAGGCAATGAAGCACTGTACGCAACAGTAATCGCAGCCTTGCGCGAGGCACAGCTGATTGATGCGCATCATGCAACGATTGAGACAAGCACTCAACCGGCTGAACTCAGGCAACGGTTACGCATGATACTGCGCACGATAGCCGTACACGACTGGGTGAATCAGCTGACGCAATCGGCCCGGATGGACATTGCCTATTTGTTAGCTCCGCCAGCAGCAGTACTGAACGAACATCTACTGGTGCACGCGGATATGCTATACCGGGCGGCTGCCCGGATTGAACAAAGCAGCCAGAAGCAATGGGAACAGCGCTTGTGGGCGGCCAGCATGCGTTATTTGCTAACTCAGGATGCTGCTGATATTTCACCAGCGGCCTATTTGCAGACGCTTGCACGTGGCGTATCGGGCGAGGCCGATGCGCAAGTTACACTACAGGCTTGGCATGAGGCGCTGGCGCAGCGTAACACTTCCGGTGCATTGCATACATTGCTGAGAAGCCTCGCTGCGAGCACTCAGGCAGAAGGGAGAGCAGATGCGAGGCACAGTCAGCCGGCAAAACTAGAAGCAATAAAAGAGGCCGAGAATGTAGAAGCAATCAGATTGCCGGAGATTACTGCACAACCCGCTGAAGCGGAACAAGCCCGGCCGGTGCATGAGGCATTGTACTTCCGCATCGTAGCGGCGTTGCAACAGGCAAAGCTGATCGACGCGGAGTTTGCTGCGAGCGTGCTGCGACTGCAAACGGTTGAACGGCGGCAACGGTTGCATCGTTTACTGCAATCGCCAGCAATAAAACCCCAGCTGCTCCAGCTGCCGCAACCGGCTCTGCTGGACATCAGCTACTGGCTGTCGCCGCCAGCGGCGCTGCTAATCGAACGTCTGCTGGCGCATAGCGCCGTGCTGTACCGGCTGCCCGGATCGTCCGGGAAAGCAATGCAGAAACACTGGAAGCAGCGGCTATGGAGTGTGAGTCTGGATTATCTGTTGTCTGAAACCGCGACAGAGACCGATCCGGCCGCTTACTTGCAAACACTCGTGCGCGCAGTCTCTCCAACAGAGGCGAGCTTACAGACAACCCTGCGCGCCTGGCACGTAGCGCTGGAAAACAGCCAAACCGGCAGCGCGATAGCGGCGTTATTGCGAACGCTCATCGGCGGCACACCGGCATGGCAGCGGATAGCCGAAGAAATCCCGCATTCCGTTCAGGAGTTAAACCCAGCAAGCGAAGCACATGCTGCTTACTGGCAGATTCAGCAACGCTTCACAACCGGTCAACCGGCTGCCGGGTACGATCTGAGCGCGTTGCTGGAAATGCTAGCAACCAATCACCCGGCGCAACTGCGGCAACTGTATCAAAACTTGCGCAGCCGCCGCTACGATGTAACGGCAGCGCAGCTAGACGCGGCCGAACTGCACAGCCTGATTGAACACCTGCTGCGGATGGAATCCGCCAGTGATACTGCCGACCGGCGCACCTTCCTGCAAGCAATAGAGAAACATGCCGATCGCGCCAATGACCGGCAAGCCTACTACCGGCTGCTGCTGGAAGAGCTACTGCATGACCGGGAAATCGATCTGGAAGCGATTGCGGCTCAGTCGCAGCAAACACCTTTCCAGCCGAATGATGCCCGTGAGGATTGGAACGAACAAGACAAGCAAGAGAAGCAAGCCGAAATGGAATCGGCAACCGGATCAACGTTACAACAATCAACCGAACAACACTCCCTGGTAGGCGATGAAGCACTGTATGCAACAGTAATCGCAGCCTTGCGCGAAGCACAGCTGATCGATGAGCATCACGCAACGGTTGAAACAGGCGCTCAACCGGCCGAACTCAGGCAACGGTTACGTATAACACTGCGCGCGATAGCTGTACCCGGCTGGGTGAACAAACTACCGCCATCCATACGGATGGAGATTGCTTACCTGCTGGCGCCACAAGCGGCCGTGCTGAATGAACACCTGCTGGCGCAAACAGACAAGCTGTACCGGGTGAACAGATTAAGCGGACAAAACAGTCGGCAACAGTGGCAACAGCACTTATGGGCCGCCAGCCTGCGTTATCTGCTGACTCTGGACACTGCTGAGATCACACCGGCGGCTTACTTGCAGGCGCTCGCACGCGATGTGTCAGACGAGGCTGGTGCGCAAATCACGCTACGGGCTTGGTATGAAGCCTTGGCGCGGAATAAAACCGCCGCTGCGATTCGTTTATTGTTACAGGCAGTGATCGAAACTCCGTCTGACTTGCCGCACACCGGAATGGAAAATCCACTGGCCGAAACCGGAGTCAATCCATCGGTGCCGGTTGGGCAAGCAACAGCCATCGATTGGGATGCTTTGCTGAACCGAACTGAGCCGACCGATGTCACCGAGGAGATTTATATCGATAACGCCGGGCAGGTGCTGGCAGCGCCGTATTTACCGCGGCTTTTCAGCATGCTGAAACTGGTCGAAGAGGGCGCTTTTGTCGATCGCCAAGCAGCCGAGCGTGCAGTGCATTTGCTGCAGTTTATGGTCAACGAGCAAACGCATTCGCCGGAATATCAGCTGACACTGAACAAAATTCTATGCGGCGTATCGACCGGCATTCCGATCTGCCGGGAAATCGCGATCAGCGCGCAGGAACAGGAAACGATCGAAGGGTTGATCAGCGGCATGATTCAGAACTGGAAAACCATCGGTAATACCTCCATCAGCGGTTTGCGCGAGACATTCCTGCGGCGTAAAGGCAGGTTGCAGTTAAAAGAGGATGGCATGTGGTATTTGACGGTCGAACCTGGCGTGTTTGATATGCTGCTGGATAGCTTGCCGTGGAGTTTTTCCGTCATCAAACACAGCTGGATGGAGCGGGCGGTGCATGTCACCTGGCGATAATTGGATGAGCTTTACATGGGAAAAATAGTCAGCGATGGAAAGTAGTGCAAACGCAGCTACGCTGGAAAGGGAAATCGCCTGGTTCAAGGCGGTGCTGGCGGCACGCTGCGATATTTATTTCTGCCGGGAAGGCGCTCTTGAGGATATTCACGGATTGACGCCGCCGGATTTAGCCGCGGAGCAATCGGAATACGCGCAACTGGTGCGGGACTATGACATGGGATTCGATGAACGCCTGGTGATCATTCTAGCGCTGCTGCCGCATATTCAACCGCACGTGTTGGATACATTCCTGCTCAATAACCAGGAAACCGCGCGCAGTTTTACCGAATTTGGCGGATGGAAAGGGAAGGGACACAGTGGATTTTTACCCACTTGCGAAACGGCTGTTTTTATTCTGGCGGGAGATGATTTGGCAAAGCGTTTTGACGTAATGCGGCTGTTCCAGCCCGACCATTATTTGTCTAAACAGCAGATTATCAAGGTGGAACATATCGCCAGCGGCGAGCCTTTTTTGAGCGCCATGTTGATGATGACGATTGAGTACTTGAACCGGCTGACGCTGGGGCGGCATGATAAACCCGATTATGGCACGCATTTCCCGGCCAAGCTGATTAGCACGTCGTTGACTTGGGATGATCTGGTGCTGGATCCGGAAGTGATGGATGAAATCGACAATATCAACACCTGGTTGCGGCATTCGCAAACCATTTTGCAGCAATGGAATCTGGGCCGAAACATCAAGCCGGGTTACCGCGCGTTATTTTACGGTCCGCCCGGCACGGGAAAAACACTGACCGCGACTTTGATCGGGTCGAGCATCGGCGTCGATGTGTACCGCATCGATCTGTCGATGGTGGTATCCAAATATATCGGCGAGACCGAAAAGAATCTGGCGAATGTGTTCGATCAAGCGGTCAACAAGAATTGGATTCTTTTTTTCGATGAAGCGGATGCGTTATTCGGTAAACGGACGCAAACCAGCAGCTCGAATGACCGCTACGCGAACCAGGAGGTATCGTATTTATTGCAGCGCGTTGAGGATTATCCCGGTGTGGTGATTCTGGCGACCAATTTGAAAACCAACATCGACGAAGCCTTTGCGCGGCGTTTCCAGACCTCGGTGCATTTTGCGATGCCGGATGCCGACCAGCGCTTAAGATTGTGGCAAGGCATGTTTGCCAGCAGCCGCTTGCTTGCGGCGGACGCCGATTTGGCCAAGCTGGCGGAAAGCTATGAGCTTTCAGGCGGCGCTATTACCAATGCGGTGCGCTACGCCGCCATTCAGGCGATACGGATGAAACGCGATGTGATTATTCAGGATGATCTGATCAAAGGCGTGATAAAAGAATTGCTAAAAGAAGGCCGAACATTGTGAGTATGCGATGAAAAAATATTTCCTTTGCTGGATGGTGTGCGTTTTTTTAAGCTGCTGCGTTTCCGCTGCGCTGGCAGTGGATGCTCAGTACGATCGCCTGCTTGATCAGGAAAAATTCAAACGGTTGGATAAATCCACGGTCAGTGGCATGCAGCGCAATCTGGCGTTGATTTATCAAGGCGACCGCGATTGGAAAAAGGATGTTGTGCAGAGCAGGCAGCCGCTGACAGATGGGAGAATGGGGCCGGTCACGTTGTATTGGTTGCAACGGTTTATCCATGATTTCAAGATTGAGCCGGTCGGCCAATATGTCAATGAAACCAAAAACCGTCTGGAGCGTATCGCATCCTTCGCGAATATGTTTCCGGAAGAGACAAAAGTGCTGATCAGCGCCGATTTTGCCTTGTGGAACGGCGATCTGCCGGAAATGCAGAAGAATAGTTATTACAAGGTGCGGCGCAGCGGAACCGATCAAGCTTTGCTGGATCTTGTGTATCTTTATCTGCAAGTGATCGATCCACAGGTGGAATCGATGACGGTCCATAAGAATCAACCGATGATCAATTTCTATCAGCTGGCGGCGGAAGATTTCAAGATACTGCAAGGGAAAGGCCAGATTTATGCGCAGTTGTCCAAACTGGTCAATAAGAAATTCGATAACGTAGCGGCTTTGCAAGCGGCCGTCGCGGAAGCGCTCAAGGATTATCCCGATTTGGTTGATCGATTGACGCCGGTGATCCAGCAATATTACCGCTATGCCGATGCTGTCATCAGTCAGAGCTTCCTCGATGTGCTGATGGGTGATGCGCTGTTTACTTCGCTCAATGGTGTTCTCGTTGCATTATTGGATAAGTCGTTAAAAGGTGTCACCTATCCTGATAAGCATCTGTTCGAGCAAGCGGCGAAGTCGAAAATCCATGCGGGCATCGGCGCTTGTCAGGATGTCAATAAACAAAATGCCTATGTGTCCGGGTTAAAAATCAGCGATGAAGATTTTAAAAAATTGACCGAGGACTTGCTGACCGGCCCTTATCAGGGAATGCGCGATTTTTCCCAGCAGTTGAAGGAAATTGATTTATTGCGCTTGCATCCGAAAGAGGACTGCGAAGCGCACGATTTGGCATTGATTGATGAATTTGTCACCGGTTTGTATGAGCAAGTGGTACAGCCTGCGATTGTGCCATTGTTCAAGAAAAGCCCGGTTTATCGCGCGGCATCCCCTGTTCTCTGGGATGGCAGGGGCTGCGGTTGCGTGCTGGATGATTTGTCCGGCACGGTGTACGGTTTTTATCCGTTCTGGCTGGCTGGAGAGAGGCAAACGGTTAATTTCAGCGTATTGTCCAGGGTCGCTTATTACGGGCTTTCGTTTGATGAAGACGGCATCATCAAACACGCGAATAATATACATAACGAAAGCACAATTTTATCGCTCGGTGATGCGGGCCGGGATGCGCAGACTGCGTTTATTCAGGCTGCCCGCAAACACAATAGCAAAGTCGATTGGGTCATCCGGAATGATAAATCCTACTGGGAGCGCTGGAAGAAGTTGTCCAATCCGTCCAAAGCAGCGGTTTTTGAGACGTTGACGGAAAACATCGTGAATCTGCTCACCAGCCAATTAACCGATCGTTTCACCACCATACGGCAGAATATAACCTTCGGCATGATTCCGCCGCCCGCGCTGGGCGATGGCATTACGCTGTATTTCGATGGCTTCCCGGACGATCGCGAATCCGTTGAATTGTTCAACCGCTTTTTTACCGAATTACAGAAAAGATTGTTTGCGCAAGGGGGTGACTATTTTGTCAATATCCTGGTGCCGCAATCTGCGCTCGGTAGCGGTGTTTACCGCTATGCCAATTTATTTGCCTGGGTTGATAATACCAAGCCTTCCAGCAGCGCGGATACATCGTTTGCAACCAATGCGCGTTCTGACGTGAGAACCAAGATTCTGATTCTCATTGAGGAGCCGACCACGGATTCCAAAAAGAAATTGCGGCTGGATATCGAAAGTGGCGAACTGCATGGTATCGAACGCGGCATATTGCTTAGACATATCGTTCCGGTGATCGAATTCGACGGCAGGGATTGGAAACAACTGGAAGACGATATTGTGTATTTTAAAGATAACTTTGGCGGCGTCGGGTTCTGGCCTTTATGGGCCAACGAGCCGGAGGTTGTTGCGGAAATGCCGTTCCGCTGCGATGAAATTAATTTCGTCAGCGGTTGCTTGGTGCGATATTTTCAAAATACCACCTGGCATGGTGAACCGGAATCGATGCTGGAGAATATGGTGTGCGAAAACCGCGTGTACTTCCGTTTGGCATGGATTGCGCTGAGCTTGTTATGTTTGTTATTCACCCTCTTGTATCTGTATTCATGCCGCATCCATAAGAAAATCAGTAACTTTTATGTGATTTATCTGCTGATTATTCTGCTGCCCGCACTGATTACGGGATTGCTGCTGCTAACCTATGATCCTTTGCTGGAGCCTGTTTCAGCGGGTAATTTGCCGTTGATTTTGGTTGTTTTCGGCGGTATCGCGGCTGCGATTGTTGTTTACCAGCGGCGAAAAAAACAAATGCGCAAGCCATCGCGGCCTAGAATCAGCGATTAGGCCGGGTATGGATTTGGAGCGCAGAGGATCAATCCTTATAGGAAATGACACAATGGACTTGATTGAAAAAGTGACCGTCATGCATTACCACCGCCATCGCATTGCCGAATTTCAACACGGCACGGTCGAATCACTGGGATGGCGCGGCGCACATAGCCAGCAAGTGCGCTACCAAGTGCTGGCTAAAGTGGGTAACTTGAGTGGTAAGACGATACTCGATGCCGGGTGTGGGTATGGCGATTTAAAAGCATATCTGGACCAGCATTTCTCCGGCTTCGATTATATCGGCATCGATCAAATGCCGGAGTTTATCGCCGAAGCCCGGAAGCGCTTTGAAGGCATCGAACGGACAACTTTTTATCAAACCGACTTCAGCACCGCCGAGTTACCGCAGGTCGATTACGTTATCGCCAGCGGCGTATTGGGATATCGCTGTAAAGATGACAGTTTTTATACCGCCATGATCGGCAAACTATATAACAGCGCCCGGATCGCATTGGCTTTTAACATGCTAGACATAAGCCGTTTCCCGCAGCATGACTTACTGATCGGGCATGATCGCAATGAAATTCTGACGCTTTGCCGGGTGCTGTCGCCGCGCGTAGAATGCCTTAATGATTACTTGGAAGATGATTTTACGGTGTTGATGTATCGGGATGCGATCGATAGTGAGCTGTGTGCATAAGGATTGGAGAAAAAATCCAATAAAACGGAGGATTCCATGAAACGGACTTTACCTGCTGAATCGGAACACCAAGTAAGTCAAGCTCGAACTGCTGATGACAGGTGCTGTGCAAATAGTGAGCAAAGTATTGTGGATAACCGCCAGAGTTCGATTGCACAACGGCAGTTGATAGAAAACATGCATTCCAGTCCGAAGGCCATTGCGCAGCGCCGGATGGCGGCATTGTTCCAAAATAAGGCCAATACGTCTATACAAAGAACAGAATCGGGATACTTGAGATCTCGATCTACTCAGAGGATGCACGATGGAGCGGAGCATGAGTTGCTTCAAGGAAAATTTGCCGTCAAATTTCCGGCCCAGCGTCGGCAGCCGTTTACCGGAGAACCAAATCATGCGATTCAACGGAAGGTTTGGTCAACAGGTGCTCTTGATAATCGGCAGACCGATGTTACCTGGGCTACAGGCCAAATTCCCGGGGATGGTACAAGTACTACTGTGGGCATCAAGATGATCGCAAATCCTCTGGGTCCCGATCATCTGCAAGGCGGTCCGCCAAAATCCGGCGCTCAGAAAGGTTTGATGCGTCAATTGCCTACAGACCCTAAACTATCAACCGACCAGAAGTATATTCGTGGACATTTATTAAATGACAATGTAGGTGGGCCGGGTGAAGACTTTAATCTTTTTCCTATCACAGGTGAAGCGAATCACCAGCATGAGCACTTTATTGAAAGCACCGTAAAAAGCTGGGTAAACGATCAGAAGCAGTGGGTTAAATATACGGTGGAAGCGAAACCAGTAAAGGTTGACTTACAAGCAAAGACGATTAATGCGAATTTTGATTGTGAAGCGCAGCTGCTTAATCCGGCGAATGCTATGCAACCGATGGAGACGGTGACAGTGACTATCCCCTCTATTTATAACGGACGGCCACCCATAGATGGAAGCAAGGCGAGTCCATCAAAAAAACTTGCACCGGTTGGTCCGCAGGCTGCTAATCATAATCCTCTTCTGTCGCTTGCCAAGAAAAATGCGCATGAATACAAACTGGATGACAAAGTCTTTCAAGCTATTCAAGAATGGGCTTCTATGTATGGTGGTAAAGAGATTATCGATTTTCAAAAAATTGAAACAATCGGTAAAGCCCTTGGTGCATTGTTTGAAGATGTGCTAGAGGATGCGCTGAAATTTGGCAATCTTCCACAAACTCTGGATAAGGCGCAGAAAGCAAACCTCACCAGGTTGAATAAGAAAGCAGATAAATTGATAGAGAATTTTTATGGCTTAATCAAGAAAGATTTTGGTGAGGAATTTCTTAAAATCATGACCCAGAATTCTTTTGAGGAACAAGACTATACACCATCATATGGTTCCTCCAGTAATGAATTAATCTTCGATTACCTGCCTGAAACCAAATCTTTTTTAGAAGATACATCAAGTTTCTCTCAACCCCTGGTAAATTATCAGCCAGTGCCACAGCAACAGTATCAGTATCAGAACAATGGACCGGGCTTCTGGAATCAGCCTATGAATTTTGTGCCGCAGCACATGTCGATGATGGGTAGCAACTTCTCTCAACCTCCGGTAAATTATCAGCAAGTGCCACAACATCAGTATCAGAATAACTGGCCGGGTTCATGGAATCAGCAGATGAGCTTTATACCGCAGAATATGTCTACGCTGGGTAGTAACTTCATAAATCCCTATTTGAATCAGTTTCAACAGGATTACTCGGATACTTTCGATTTTTTTGAGGATGAAAGTCTAAATGGCGATGATTATAATGGAGGCGATATGATGGATGATGGTGCATGGGGTTAAATACCATAAAAACAGTATCTTATCAGGTGAAAATGCGAGAGCAATTGTTCGGGTCATGTTTTTATTAATCGAATTAAATTGCGAGTTAGTGCGGTTAATGCATATCGGAGGGGAATATGAAACGATCATTATCAATTGAATCAGATCCGCAACAGGCACGTCGTGTTGTTGCGGCGGCAAGTTCATCTGCTAACCAAGTTGTTTCGGATAATCGTGAATCGGCGACAGCACAACGCCAATTAATGACTGCCATGACAAGTTCCCCGCAAGCTATAGCTCAGCGAGCAGTCAGTCAACTGATGAATAAAAGTCCGCGACTGCTGGCGCAACGCAAGTTGTTATCCGGTGAATCCGTGCAGCGCGTTGAGGAAGATGAATCGCTGCAAAAGAAATCTGAGCCGGTCCAACGAGTCGAGGAAGAAGAGTTACAGAAAAAAGTAGCCACGGATTCTCCCGCGCAATTGAAAGAGCAATCCTCCGGTAAACCGAACGATACCGGCCTGCCCGATAACCTCAAATCTGGGATAGAAAATCTATCCGGTATGTCGATGGATTCCGTCCGGGTACATTACAACTCATCGCAACCGGCGCAGCTCAATGCGCTTGCCTATGCGCAAGGCACTGACATTCATGTCGCGCCGGGACAGGAGAAGCATTTGCCGCATGAGGCCTGGCATGTGGTGCAACAGGCGCAAGGCCGTGTTCAACCGACGATGCAAATGAAAGAAGGTGTTCCAGTCAATGACGATCAAGGGTTAGAACGTGAGGCGGATGTAATGGGCGCTCGCGCACTTTCAAGCACTTTTCAGAGAAAGGTGATGGGAGATAATGCTCCTCGTGCTGATTTTCTGACCGGCGCGCCCTATCAATTAAAGCGGTACACGGTGGAGCGTAATCTCAAGCTAGATTTGGGTACTAAAGTATGGGAGAAGGATAAGAAGACTTCTCAGCCGGCAAAAACCAGGGCAAGAGGACAGGCACTTGCTTTTTTGCGTGAATTGTACCCCGCTGTCGGAAATTTCCCGAAAGAAACACCGGCAGAACAAAAAGACCAGACTCGTGGGCAGGAGTTTTTAGAGGCGCGAAACCGGCTTGATGAGAAGTACAAAATATTGGACTCGGATTCAGAAGATCAAACAGCGGAATCGACTCGCACAGCAATTTACCGGGATGCTCCTGAGGGGGAAAGAGCAAAAAATTCGCAAGCACTGGGAGTGATAGGCCTAACTGGAAAGAAAGATTATATTGGCGCGCACTTGGTGAAACGTGAGTGGGGTGGTGACGACAATATGTGGAATGTGGTTGCCTGGTTGCAAAGTGCAGAGAACAAATGGGCTGCGAGCTTTGAGCGGCCTGTCGATATGAAAGGTGTTTTTGGTGAGGATCCGGGGAGTGTGTCCATTAATGTGCAGAAAGAAGATGAGCTTATCGCACCTGATGAGTACAAAACAGTTACTAAGAATGAGAAGTTAATCGGTACCGCATACGAAAAAATAGCAGTTGAGCGTGCAAAAATTAATCGTGCTGTGGAGAGTGTTCCACTCGTCGCTGTTGGAGTTAATAGCGTATCAACGACTTCACTTAACGGTACTGAGACTGGTTATACCATTGCGGAAGACGCAGGTAAGAAAAAATTCGCAAACGAGGTGGCAGAAGCAATGAAAATTACTACCGAACGCAAGGATTTTGGCGGTAAACGTCCGATTCCCTCCAGTTTTGAAGCCGCTGATGAAATCACCAAAGCAAATGCGCTAAAAGAAAGGCGCGTAGATTGGGAAAGTGAGAAAGATACTTATAACGCAGGTGGTGAAGGAGCATTCGATTTTACCAACACTGTTTTTAAAGAGAAAGATTGAGAATCGATTGGTATTTGTGGTTCACGGATAAGAGTAATTCAAAATTTTTGCTTCCAGTTCCCTGCGATCAAGTGAGCTTTTAATCGCAATCGGGATGCCTGCTGGGATTTTGGTTTTGAATTGAGAGTCACTACTCCAAAGCAGTCTGCACGCGGTTATCCATCGTCAACGCACGAAAATCAGTTTCCCAACCCTTTAATTTATCGTGCGCATGCTGGCGTTGTGCTGGCGTTGTGCTGTTGTGCATGCGTGCGATGAAGCCGCAGGTGTGTTCGGCTAATTTCAACTGATAAGCACGGTAGTCCGGGTCGTCGGAACGGTGCGTGTGTTCAATCAGTTTCCGTAGTGAAGCCGTGGCCGGTTCAGGCGCGGTGGATTGGGCGGCGAGCTGGCGCAGGGTTCGCAGGGTTTCTTGTTGCCGCCGCTGGCGTTCGGTCAGCCATGCCTCCGGGTTGAACGGGGAAGCTTCAAGGCTGGCGATGATTAAGCGCCGCTGGGCTTTGTCGATATCGCCGTACAGATTTTCGATGCGTTTGACCGTCCGCTTGATGGCTGCGCGCTGCCGGTCCTCGGGATCCGGTTGCAAAAAATCCTCGCGTAGTTCCTCGTTACTCTTGGCGTAGCGTTTTTCGAGATGACGCCATTGCGTTTCACTCAAGCGGAGTACCACCGGTGTGCCGAGGTGCACAGCGTGATCGAAAGCGGGCGCGATGAGTGCTTGCAGCTCGTCGGACCAGCTACAGACTTGCGCGGGTGTTAACTCGCCGTCGACCCGGCTGCGTATCGCGGCTAACCAATCCGCGTATTCCGGCAACTGGTTGGCGCGGTGCCAGCCAAACCACTGGTGAATGGCGTGTTTGGCTTGTGGTGTTTGTTCCCGGCTGAAATCGACATACCCATCGAGCCACCACCAAGCCAGTTGCGGCCCGTTGTCATAGCTCAGACGCAGCATGCTGCAACCGCTGAACAGTAATAGCACGGCGATCAGCGCGATTCGCGCGAATGATTTGCGTAAGGTGTGCGGCATGATGACAGGTATCAATTCAAACGTGAACAAGAGGGAATTTTACCGCAATCGTGCATGTTTTTTCTTGTGTAACGATTCATTCAGAATCACTAGGATTACTGTGCTTTTGACGATAAGATTGCCGGATTAACCCTATTAAATCCTTGCAATGAGTGCTCCACAAATTTTCTACATTCATGATCCCATGTGCAGCTGGTGTTACGCCTTCAGCCAAAGCTGGGCTGCGTTGCAACAAGCATTGCCGCGCGACATGGAAATTATTTATCTCGTTGGCGGCCTAGCGCCGGATACCACCGAACCGATGCCGCCCGCAACACAAAAAATGGTGCAACAAGCCTGGCAGCGCATCGAACAAACCGTCCCCGGTGTGCACTTCAATTGGGACTTCTGGTCGCGCAACACGCCGATCCGCTCAACGTATCCGGCTTGCCGGGCCGTTCTGGCAGCCAAAAAGCAACGCGCCGAAGCCGAACCGGAAATGATCCGCGCCATACAGACTGCTTATTACCAGCAAGCGAAGAACCCATCACTGCCGGAAACCTTGCAAGCATGCGCCCATACAATTGGCTTGGATGTAGGGATCTTTATCGAAGATATGAAAAGTGAAGCGATAGAACGTGAATTACAGCATCAAATGCAACAGGCAAGAAGCATGGATGGCTACTCCTACCCGTCTTTGCGACTAGTGCATAACAATACCGTGTATCCGGTTGCAATCGATTATTTGGATCATCGCACCATGTTGGATGAGATAAAAACAATCGAATCGGTAGCGCCTCACACCTGATCATATGGTTTTAGAAGTTGTTCTCCATTCAATCTGGCATTGATTGAATGGGGTCTATCCTTCGCAATGACTTCCACCGACATAATGTTCACCAATCGGATTGGAGTGAAGAGATCTTTTGTATGAATATTGATTTAGATCAAACTCAATTTTTCCGTATGCTATCTATCTTTGTAAGATAATTGACCTTAATAATAAGAATTATCTCTCTAATTATTAAAATAAATATGACGTAAGATTTACCCCAATCATTATAAATAAAGGGTAAAGGAATATGAGAGTAAACCTACCGGTTTCAAACACAGAATATCCTATAGGCGATGACACACTGATTTTATCGACCACTGATACAAAAGGAAGAATAACGTATGTAAATCCGACCTTTATTGAAGTGAGTGGATTTTCTGAGGATGAGTTAATCGGGAAAGCGCATAACATTGTAAGGCACCCTGATATGCCACCGGATGCATTTGCTGATTTGTGGAAAACTTTGCAGGCTGGTAAACCATGGACAGGTCTGGTTAAAAACCGCCGAAAAAATGGCGATTTTTACTGGGTACTGGGTAATGCTACTCCTCTAGTCGAAAATGGAACCATTGTTGGTTATCTGTCGATACGAACCAAACCATCTCGAGAGCTCATCGATAAAGCAGAGCCGATATATCGCCAGATTCTTGAGGGAAAAGCTAAGAATATCAAGATAGAAAATGGAAGTATTGTTCGCACTGATTTTGTTGGAAATATTGCTTCACTATTTCAAATGACTGTTGGAAAACGGATAGCGCTTATCTTATCGCTACCAACATTATTGTTAATCAGTGCTGCGGCAGTCGGCTGGTGGAGCCTAACCCAAGAGACCGGCTCAGGATGGTCAAGCAGTTTCATTGCAGCAGCTGCTTTGGCAGGCACGCTGTCAATGTGCTTGTCTGGATTTCTGATCTGGCGGAATACTCTCAAACCCTTAAATAAAGCGATTGAGATAGCCAATACACTTGCATCAGGCGATCTGCGAAGCAAATTTACAAATGAATTTTCGGATGAATTCGGTAAGTTGATCAAAGCGCTGGTTCAGATGAGTATTAATCTGAAGGCCACGGTTTTAGATGTTCGCAATAGCGCTGAGGAAGTGCGCCAAGCATCGAGTGAAATAGCAAGCGGTAATCTTGATTTATCACAACGCACAGAAGAACAGGCTTCTTCGCTAGAGGAAACCGCATCCAGCATGGAAGAATTAACTTCCACAGTAAGGCAAAATGCTGATAATGCAAGACAAGCAGATCGGCTCTCAACCAGTGCGAGTGCAGTCGCAGGAAAAGGGGGGCAAATGATGAAAGAGGTTGTTAATACCATGTCCTCGATCAGCGATAGCTCAAACAAAATTGCAAATATCATTAGCGTAATTGACGGCATTGCTTTTCAAACAAATATTCTTGCACTCAACGCGGCTGTAGAAGCAGCTCGAGCAGGAGAACAAGGTCGAGGATTTGCTGTAGTGGCAACGGAAGTGAGAAACCTGGCGCAACGAAGCGCCGCAGCAGCAAGAGAAATAAAAACACTAATCGAAGATTCTGTTGGAGAAGTCCAGGATGGAGCCAAACTTGTAGAAGAAGCTGGCAAGACTATGGATGAAATAATCGCTTCAGTGAAACAAGTGGCGGAGATAATGTCAGAAATTACAGCAGCTTCTCAAGAACAGAGTACCGGCATTGAACAGGTTAATCAAGCAGTGATTCAAATGGATAACGTTACACAGCAGAATGCTGCTCTGGTAGAAGAAGCGGCTGCATCGGCCGAATCATTAGAGCACCAAGCGAAGGATTTGGCCGGAGCTATTTCAATTTTCAAAGTGGGTCAACAATCTGTGATGAGAAAAGATTCACGAACTCGAATGTTATCTACTGCTATGACACCCCCTTCAGAAAAAAGTAGTTTAGTCTATATGAAAAGGAATCAGCATCAGTCAGCATGTAAAAAGACTGCTAATGGAAGAAATGAGGATTGGAGTGAATTTTAGTTTGGAAGCTATCAAAATAAATTTAACTACTTAAGAGATCGCTGATTAATTTGCTACGTAAAGAGTGTGCAGAGTGAAAAATGAAAGAAAAATTGGATTTTTATCTCTAATTTGATTCTCATTTTATTTCTGAAATATTTCTGGGCAATTAATCAGCGACTTAATCTTTTTAGAAGGATGCTAACCTGATGCATTTTAATTAATTCAAGTTATATTTCCATCCGAGAATTTCAGAAAGTTGTAATCCAAAAAAGAATAATAATAAATAAGGCTCTAGACTATCAGAGGT
>FSSH01002754.1_pt2 | contig 43857 bp, 40 predicted proteins | sample 1166101 | NCBI WGS metagenome assembly FSSH01 (sample SAMEA32972668, study PRJEB13176) | freshwater metagenome | biome: Drinking water system; feature: Biomass in drinking water that filtered by 0.45 um membrane; material: drinking water | place: USA | collected 2012-12-20 | depth 0 m
CCGACCGTGCGGAGCATGATCACCATGGCCGTAGCGTAATGTTCGCAGTAGCCTGTTTTGCGGTTAAACAGGAATTCCTCAAGCGGACTGGCCTGGTCTGCCAGCGGAGCGTCCAGGCTATACCGATAATTACCGGTGAGATGCTCCTGAATGGCGAGCGCTTTTTCATAGGTGCTGCGTTTGGATTGAACAATTTCACGCGCCAAGTCGTCGATCCGCCCGGAATGCATGGGCGCCTGCAAAAAATACCGGACAAAGGAGTCGGGATACGAGATCGGCTGGGGCTGAAGATCGGCCGGCAGGACGGCATTGGAACGGGACACCACCGAGTATTCAATGCGTGTCGAGGTGGGAACCGGCAGATACAACGCGCCGGTCAAATCTGATTGCACGCTGGTGAATGTTCCGCTCACGGTCTCCGCGAAGGGCGCCGCAAAGAGGACCGGCGTGTCGAGCGACTCCAACAGAATGTTTTGCCGGAGGGCGCGCCCGTGAGCAGCCGGCCCTTGCGACGGATTCCGCCGCAGGGTAAACGTCCCCGGCGCGGTTTCACTCATGACCCGGCGGCGGCTGAGTTCATTCGCCCAGGATCGGCCGTCGTACCGGTCGAATGCGACACCCCGCAAATAGAGCCGTCCGATTTCGTGTCCGGTGCGATCCGGAATCTCCACCCGCATCACGACACTGGGATCCCGCTTGATGGGTCCCATTGCTCCCAGGTCCACGGTGTCTGAAAAGCCTGAGGTGCGGATATTCTCTCCAAAGCCCTTCTGGTAAAACCCGCCGCCCACCCGCGGAATGGCAAAGAAAATGATGAGTGTGACGCCAAAGGTGGCGGCCGCCATTCCGTTGGTGAGCCAGAAGAGATGAGGCGAGACCAGGCGGGACGGCTCCGACGGCGCTTCCACCGGCACGACGGTTCCCGCAGTGGCAGCCAGCTCTTCCGGCTTCTTCGTGAGCTGAAAGAGGAGGAGCGTCCAGACCGCGCACACAAGGTAGGCGAGGAAAACGGGAAGGTACCAGAGATCATTCGTCAGGGACGCAGCGGCCAGAATCGCGACCAGGCTGATGGCATAGAGATGCAGATAGTCCCGCCGGAGTTGCAGATTGAACAGCTTGATGACCAGGAGCACCAGGAGAAAGTGGAGACCTGCCGGAAGGAGTTCTCTGGAAATCCAAAGGCTATCGATCCAGAATCCGAGAAACCCCGTCACCACGAGAATATTCCAGCTCGTGGTGGACAGTGCCAGCTTGGCTGCGACGAGATCGATCCCCTTACATTCCACAGCCCGGAGAAACACGAAGAGCAGCGCTACACCGGTCAGAAGGCTGAGCCATTCGGGCAAATGCGCGCTGAGCACCAGCCCGACAAACGAGGTGGCTGCGAGCAGGATGGAGACGATCCGATGCGCTTGATCAAGAGACATGAGGAGATCCGGCGAATGTGTCTGCATCAATGAAAATGGTCGGGGCCTCTGTGCCTGACATGGCCCCTTCCCTCCAGGGCCGCACGACAATCACGGTCCCACTCTCCGTCTCTTCCTGTTCGATCGGCAGCGGTTCCTCTGTCCGGAGCTCAGCGCCGGGAGCACGCCGTTCACAGAGCGCCAGGATTCGCATGAGCGCAAACAGGTGGGATTCACCCTGCCCGAAGGAAGAACGAGCCGATCCTGCCACCAGTTTGAGCTGATAACCCCGCAGAGCCAGATGGGAGACCAGCGACGCGGTAAAGGCCACGGCCTCTTCAAACAGCTTGTCATGGCTGTCCGGCGCGAGGAGAGACAGCCGGATCACGGCCCGGCGCTGGTTGTCCGCTTCGGTTTCCCGCACCATCAGTTTTGCCGTTCGAGCCGTCGTAGCCCAATGAATGTTCCGGGAGTCGTCGCCGGCGTGGTAGAGACGGATGTTGTAGAGATCGCTTCCGTACCCTCTCCGATGACTGGTTTGCTCCTGCCCGGCCACCAGCAGATCGCTGACCAGGTCGTCGGCAAGCGCGGTGATCGCCGGACAGACATGAGCCAGGCCCTCGACAGGATAGTAGGCCTTCTTGATAAACAGGCCGAAGGGGAAGGACGTGGCGACACGAACCCCGTCCAGCCGCAGCAGGCCGCGGCGCCTGGCGAGCAACGGATAGGACAGGATCCGGCTTGAGCCGGGGAGCAGCTGCGGGACGATCAGCCCCCGGTCGAGTTCGGCCTCCTCATGCACATCGAACAGCCTGAGCGAGAAACTGGGCAACCAGGATTTCCCGTTCTTCAGCACGAGAGTGGCGGTCGCCGGCTCATCGACAAACAGGAGGTCCGGCAGGTGGCGGTGGAATTCCAGCCGGCGCAAACAGTATTCGGCGGCGATCCCCGAGATCAAAATCATGCTCAGCAACATGGCGAGCAGGAGGTAGAAGAGATTGTTGCCCGTATTGAGCGCCGCGACGCAGATCGCCAGGGTAAAGAGGAGGAAGTGAATGCCTTCGGAAGTGAATCTGGTCGAGCGATGCCGGGTGAGACGCCGAATGATCGCACGCATGTGTGACAGCATGTCCCCCCACCACGATCAGAAGAAGCTCGAGATCCTTGGCGAATCTGCTAGACAGGGACAGGGATCGATTCTACAAGGTCCTGAATAATGCGCTCGGCCTGCTCGAAGCTTCGCTGGCGGACTCCCTGCGATCGAGCCACCATGATGCGGTGAGAAAGGACCGTGGGGGCAAGTTCTTTGATATCGTCCGGTAGACAATAGGTGCGGCCACGGACAAGCGCCAGCGCTTTCGCCGTGCGGCTCAGGGCCAGGGCCCCGCGCGTGCTCACACCCAATGACAGCAGTTCGGACTGCCTCGTCGCCTGGACAATCGACAGGAGATACTCCGTCAGACTCTCGTCCACAAACACCTTATCGACCTCTGCCTGAAGGTCGAGCACATCCTGGGCAGTCAACACGGGGTCGAGTTCCTCAGCCGGATGGAGAGATGGCGCCCGGTCCAATACCTTTCGCTCCTCTTCAGGTGATGGATACCCGATGCGAAGCCGCATGAGAAACCGGTCCAATTGTGACTCGGGCAGCGGAAACGTTCCGTGATACTCCGAGGGGTTTTGCGTCGCGATCACCATGAACGGCTGACTCAACGGATAGGTCTGGTTATCGACTGAGATCTGGGCTTCACTCATGGCCTCCAGGAGGCTGCTTTGGGTTTTCGGCGTGGTTCGATTGATCTCGTCGGCCAGGACAATGTTGGCGAAAATAGGACCGGGCATGAATTCGAAGGCCTGCTTCTGTCGGTTGAAAATGGACACCCCCACGATGTCTGAGGGAAGCAGGTCGCTGGTAAACTGAATGCGCTTGAACGAACAGTCCAATGACCGCGCAAGGCTATGAGCCAGCGTGGTTTTTCCGACGCCCGGCACATCTTCGAGCAGCAGATGCCCGCGAGCCAGAAGGGCTACCACCGTCATCTCGATCACGAGGGGTTTCCCCTTGATGACCCGCGAAATATTGTCCTGAATCGACCGGATCGCCTGCGTAGAATTCATCATAAAGTCAGCGCCTGTTACGTGGTGAAAACGGACGTGATTGGATACCGCCGAAGTCTAACAAAGGGTCGGAGGGTGGTCAATTTTTCGTCTCTTTTGTGCGCCGGTCATCCCGATGACCCCTTGATACTCAAGGCTAGGCAGAGACGAGAGTGAGGAACCAGGGAGGCACTTCTTCTACCATCCCGGAGAATTTTCTCGCGGTGCTGCCGGCTGGAATTCCCGGAAAGGTTGCCCCACGCCTGATTCGAACGGATCGAAATGCGGGGGCAGCATAGTCCCTGGCATCGACAGGCTCTGAAGAGAGAGAGGCGCGCCGAAGAGTCCCCAGATCGGCTAGATCGACCGAGTCACCGATCGAGAGACGATTCAACGCGTGATACACCTCGCCGAAGATCTCCGGAAGATTTTCGGTGGTGAACAGCCGGTCTTGAGGCCGATAGCGGGAGTCGTCAAACAATTGCGCCAGGAGCTCCCAGAAAACCTGGTTATCGACCGCGCCCAGGACACAGAGCGCGCCGCGTGCCGCCATGAGATTGAGCAGGGCGAGGGGGCCGATAATGTCAAACTTCCAGGGGGGGAACAGCAACAGCCGTTCACCATGCCGAACCTCCAGCGCCGGCTCGCCCCGGAATCGACCGGACCGGAAGGCCCCTTTTGTATGGGAAAGATCCCCGGTGATGATGGATGGAGACAGCCTCGATGGCTCATAGGCAAAGGTGGGCGTGGCCGGCGCCCAACAGGTGACGATTGTGTATCGCGGGGCCAGTTTGCCGGTCTCGTCCAGTTTCTCCAGGGCAAACATGTCCTGATCCCCGAAAAATGAAAATGTGGGCCCCAGCCTGTCTCTCAAGCCCCGCAACCGGTCCTGATGAGGATGCAGGGGTCCGCCCAGTTGCGAGCGGGGATCGAGCCGGTCCAGGCAATGGAGAATCAGACTGCGATGCCGCTGTTGGAGTTCGGGCGCATATTGCTCCGCCAATTCGTCGGCGAATGACAGGTCGCCCGCTCCGAGATCCAATACCGACGCGACATCGGCGTCGCGCAGGAGATCAAAAGGATTAGTGGAACGCTCCACATAGGCTTCAATCTCCTCGCTCGACATCGTCAGCATGGGCCACTGCGAGCCTGGATGGGCGATGAGCTCAAAGAAAATACAGAGAGCCCGGATCGCCTTGGCAGGCGGGAACCCGGTGAGGGTCTTGAGCCCTTCACCGTCGAGGTCTTGAACTCTGGTGGCTTGTTGCGGTTGTAGAACACGCAGCAACGGTTCTTTGATCGCAGGCGGCAGGCTCTTTCCTCTCACCTGTTCAAGAAGACGGCTGATCGTCTCAGGGAACTTGTGTCGCTCGATCAATCGCTTGGAGGCTTCCCACTGACCGGGAGACTGCCTCGCACGCAGGTTGATGCCCCGGCGGAACTCGTCGAGCTGATGGGGCTCAGCACTCATCAGAGCAGAATAGTGGCCTGTAAACTCCACCGTCAAGCCGCGTAACTTGTCCGCCTCCGAACAGTATGATAGGAATTGATCATGTACATCGACTGCTTCTTCAATATGAATGCCCGCTGGAATAAGCTGGTCTGTCGGCTGGGGGTGGTCCTGTGCGGCCTTATCGCCCTGGCTGGCTGTGCCCCCGGACATCAGACGGCACTCGGCTCCGATCATGAGACGGAATGGCAACCATGGCAGGTCATCGAGACACAGACCGGCCGCGTCGTAGCTTCGGCCGAATGGCTCAGGGATTTGGAAGATTACGAGATCATTTACCTAGGCGAGGAACATTTCAACAAGCACCACATCGAGGCAGCGCTTCTCATTCTCGATCGGATGGTCTCAGCCGGTATCAAGCCTACCATCGGTATGGAGATGTTCGGATGGGATGGCCAGCCCGCCTTGGATGACTATCTGTCGAATGATCGGGTCGGTCGAACAGAATTTCTTGAACGGGTCCGGTGGGAGCAAAACTGGGGACAAGACTTTGCAGCCTATGAACCGCTGGTCGCATTTGCGCGTGACCGGCACTTGTCGATCCGCGCCATGAACCCGCCGAGGCCGTTGATCCGGCGCGTCGTCAAGTTCGGCCTGGCGCAGGTCCGGCAGGAGCCGGAATGGACGCAATGGGGCATGCATCAGGAAGAGATCGTCGACGATCCTGCCTATCGCGCGCGTATTCTCGATCAACTGGAGCGCTGTCACGGAAGCGGAGCCGGCGCGCATATGCAACCGATGTACGAGGCGTCGATGGTCCGCGATGAAGGCATGGCAAAAACCCTGGCTGCCAGTCTTGGGGCGCTGCGCCGGGACAGCAGTCGAGCGCGCGAGATCATTGTGAGCTATACGGGAGCAGGCCATATTCAATACGGACTCCCGGTCCCGATGCGGGTCGCCCGGCGGTTTGCCGGTCAGGTGAAACACACGACGATTTATATGACGTCGTTTGATTCGAGCCGTGTTGAAGACATCAGAGAACTTGCGCGTGAGAAGATTGCCGACTATATCTGGCTGACCCCGATGAGTGCGAAGGGCCCGCCCCCACGCTGTCGATAGGGGCCTTGTGCAGCTTGCAACCCGTTTCGCCCCCCCCCTCCATAAAACACGGGTAAACTCGTCAATTCTTGACAGTCCTGCACTGTCAGGGCAGACTACGGTGGCGCGGACTCGTCAAGCAGACGGAGATTGTCATCGTTGAAAGTGCGAAACAAAATTCCCTGCAGCGCCGAACGGCTGGGCTTATTGGATCCGCAGATGATTCAATCTGTCGCCGACGCAAATGCGTTCAACATCGGCCGTCAGTATGCGGCGGAGAACCGTGTCCGTATCGTTGAGGCGGACGACTCGCAAATTTCATCGGCGGTGATCGGCAACTCCGGCCTGTATGAGCAAACCATCAGGCTGAAAGACGGCCACCTTCTTTCCAAATGTTCGTGCGCGCTTCCTGAAGAACCGATGTGCCGCCACTGCATCGCCGTCCTGCTCGAGTACCATCGATGGGTCCAGCCTCGGCAGCCGCAAAAATCCAGTGTCGCCAAATCGGCTCAGGCGCCCCCGAAACCTGAGCCTTCGGCCGGAGGAAAAACATCGATGACACAGTCGTCCGCTCCCGATGTGAAACTTAGCGAGGTACTGCCGTTTTTGGAATGGCTGAGACCGGCGATGAATGCCCTCGAAACCGGCACTGCAGTTCCCGATGCTCCGCAATTCGGCCCCGGGGATCTCTCGGCCTGGATTCAAGTCATCAAGAATCAGGAACATCGGCGCCGCGAGAGCGAAGACGCCCTGATAGGCTTTGAATCAAAAATGAGAGACCGCGAGGCCTACATCGGACGTTTGACCCAACAACTCCAGGTCTCCATCGCTGAAACAAAGACAGCCCAAGAGACGTTGCAACTGACCCAGCTCGAGGTTGACGAGTATAAGGAGATCCTGGCCCATGTCGCCGAACTGGCCGGTGAAGTCGTTCGACACGACGGGCAGGTTCGGGCGGCCGCAAGCGAACTCCTGAGCAAGAGCTCCCAGCTGAACACCCTCACCGGGTCATTCAAAGACCTGGCTGAATCGCTCAAGTCAACCTCGTCAAAGCGTCCTGCCAAGTAACACACTGTCGCGAATAACATGGGTTACGAGGCTACCGACCCCTCTTGCGCGGGCTCCACAGATTTCTGTACAATGGGCCCTCATTTTATTGAATCGGCTCGGTTCTGAGGAGGAGTTGCGATGAAAAAGCTCTGGGTACGAACAAGCGTGCTGGCAGCAACAGCCTTGTTGGTCGAAACACTTCCGGTGTTGGCAAATGCCCCGGAAGGCGGCGGGCCTCCGGATTACAGCGGAATCACCGGTCTCTACTATGTGCTGATCGGGGGAGTCCTCGCCTACGGCGTCTACGACACCTTCTTCAAGAAGTCCTAACGAACCACGCCCCCTCTCGCTATCGTAAGAGGCCCCCCTGCAGCCCACGGTCTGCCCTGCGGTGCTGCGTCTTACTCTAGGCTCTTGAGCATTTTAGGGGAGGTCGGGTTCGCTCGGGCACGGATCACCGGACCAAGAGTTTTGAGCACCTGCTCGACGATAATCCTATACCCCGCCTTGGTCGGGTGAATGCCGTCGGCCTGATTCAGCGCCGACGAGGCCGCGACCCCCTCAAGAAAGAACGGGATGAGGGGAAGGCGGTATTGCCTGGCGAGAGCCGGATAGATAGCCTCGAAACCCTTCGTGTAGTCTTGCCCATAGTTCGGAGGCAGCTTCATTCCGGCCAGGATCACAGTCACACCGGCTTGCTGCAGCTGCTGGATAGTCGAACCGAGGTTGCTTCTTGTTTGTTCCAGACTGAGCCCCCTGAGTCCGTCATTGGCGCCCAACTCAAGAATCACGATGTCGGGCTTGCCGGCAAGCACCCAGGTAACACGACGAAGACCGCCGGCGGTCGTATCGCCGCTCACACCGGCATTGATGACCCGATAACGATAGTCCAGCTCGTCCAACCGCCGCTGCAGCTGGGCAGGGTATGCATCCTCGCCGCTGACCCCGAATCCGGCGGTGAGACTGTCGCCGAAGGCAACGATCTTCGGCCTGGTATCTCCCGCCTCTGAAGAACCGGCCTCCACCACCGTCTGGTTGAAACAGACAATAAGAAGGGCAAGGACCGGAAGAAGAAAATGAAGCAGGCGTTGACGTCGAGACATGGGGCCGTACAAATTCGCTTGGTCCTTTCTTTCGTACAGTATAATACTATGGCCAGGTCGTCATCTGGGATAGGGTTGCGCCGGATATGATTGCACTGAAAAATGTGTCGATGGTGCTGACAGCGGCAGGCCGTTCCGTGAGAATCCTTGAGGGGATTTCTCTGGTGATTCCTGCCAAACAAACGGTCGCCATCGTGGGGCCGTCGGGAAGCGGGAAATCCACCCTGCTCGGACTGATGGCCGGCCTCGATCGTCCGACGACCGGATCGATCGAGCTGGACGGACAGGATATTACGTCTCTGTCCGAAAGCCGGATGGCGCACGTTCGTCGAGAGAAAATCGGCTATATCTTTCAGTCCTTCCACCTCATTCCTACCCTCACGGCGATCGAAAACGTCGCGGTTCCGTTGGAGTTGAGCGGGGAGCGCCAGGCCGGCACACGTGCCGCTGAGTTACTGACAGCGGTCGGATTGTCCGATCGTATGGGACATTATCCCGTGCAACTGTCCGGCGGAGAACAGCAACGCGTCGCAGTCGCGCGCGCCTTTGCCTGCCGCCCGCCGATCCTGTTGGCCGATGAGCCCACAGGTAATCTCGACAGCACAACCGGCGCGTCCGTCATCGACCTCTTGCTCTCGCTGCATCGCGACTACGGGACAACCCTGGTGCTGGTCACGCATGATCCAACGCTCGCGGCATTGATGCAGCGAGTGGTGTCTATGCGCGACGGGGCCCTGGAATCCGACACGCTGCCATCCTACTCCGGTGTCATCGATGAGGGTCCGATTGCCGAGGCATCCCGGGACCGGGTCTTCTCCCCCGACCGGGCATCCCCGGATTCCGCTTCAGAATCCCGCCCATGACCTCCTTTACGCTCCATATGGCCTGGCGGGAAACACGCGCGGCATGGCGGCACTTTCTCTATTTCCTGGTCTGCATTGCCATCGGCGTCGGCGCCTTAACGGGCGTCTCGCTCTTCGGAACACAGGTCGAGCAGACGGTTACCAAAGAAGCGCGAAGCCTCCTGGGCGGTGATCTCGAAATCCGGTTGTCCTGGCAGGTGAGTCCTTCCGGTCAAGCCGTCTTGGACTCACTCAGAGATCGCGACGTGGCGCTGACCCATATCAGCGAGCTGGTCGCCATGGCGGCGAAGGCTGAATCATCTTCGACCGGGCAGCAGACGCAAATCATCGAGCTCAAAGCCGTCGAGCCACAGTACCCGCTGTACGGTTCACTTCGACTGGAACCCGACGGCAACTTAGCGGAACTTCTCGGCCGGCAGACGAGCAATTGCCTTGAACGTCTGTGTTTTGGCGTGGTCGTCCAGGAGTCTCTGTTGATCAGAATGGGACTCTCTGTCGGACATCGACTCAAGATCGGTCAAGGGCAGTTCGTCATCACCGGCGTCGTCAGGACAGAGCCGGATCGCATGGCCAACGCCTTCAGCCTTGGCCCTCGGGTCTTCGTGTCACAAGAAGGGCTTCACGCGGCTGATCTGATCAAGTTGGGCAGCCGGGTTCGCGAACGCTATCTGCTGAAAATCCCTGGCGCCATGGCCCCGGAGCCGCTCCTCTACGAGTTACGGGGACGACTGTCCTCTGATTCAGCCCGCGTGTCGGGATACCGTGACGCGCAACCGCAACTGAAGCAGTCATTGGAACAACTGACCCGTTATTTGGGTCTGATCGGATTGACGGCGCTGTTCGTGGGAGGACTGGGAGTCGCCACCTCGGTCCATGCCTTTATCCGGGAAAAGCTGAATACCATTGCGATTCTGAAGACGGTCGGGGCGGATTCCCCGACGATCATGTGGACCTATGTGCTGCAGGCGATGATCCTCGGACTGGTGGGCAGCCTCGTCGGACTGATCATCGGTGTGCTCCTCCACCTGGCACTGCCCTGGATGATTGCGGCGCTGATGGCATCGGATCTGCTCGATCAATTGGGATTCGCAAAGGGAGGGATGGAGGTGTCATTCGCTCCCCTGGCAAAGGGATTGGCGTTGGGTCTGTTGTCCACGCTGCTCTTTACCCTGTGGCCGTTGCTGACGATCCGCGACGTCAAACCGGCCCGGATTTTTCGCCGTGATATCGCTCCGCTGACTGCCTCCGTCGACCCTGAGGGAACTCGATGGCGGAGGTTGTGGCAAGGGCTGGATCGAGTGAAAGTCCTCACGTCACTCGGCATCGGTTTTGGACTGACCCTCCTCTCCATGTGGCAAGCCGGATCGTGGAAAGTCGGGACGCTCTTCATCCTTTCGTTTGCAGCTGCCGTGTTGCTGTTGGGCCTCTCGGCCCGTGTGGCACTCTCGGCCCTCAAAAAATGGCCGCGGCCGGAGCATCTCGTCCTTCGTCAGGCGCTGGGGAACGTCGTGCGGCCGGGAAGTCAGGTCGTGGGCATCACGATCGCCATCGGAATCGGCGTCATGGTCGTGACGACGGTCTCGCTTGTTGAACGGTCGCTGCTTACGCAGGTCGGCGAGAACCGGCCGACCGACGCTCCGAGCTTTTTCTTCATCGATATCCAGCCTGATCAGTCTGAAGAATTTGTCGCGCTCCTCCGCCGGCACTCGAAGGATCCGGCCCCCAAGTTGACCCCGCTGATTCGATCACGTCTCTCCGCTCTCAAAGACCATGCCATCAAAATGGAACCGATGTCCGAGGAAGAAGAGCAGAGGGAAAAAACCACGGAGAAAGAAGAACGGCGAAAGAAATGGTATCTGACCCGCGAATACGTCTTGACGTTTCTTCGAGACCTTCCCAAAGACAACAAAGTTGTTCAGGGCTCCTGGTGGAAACCGGGGCAGGTCTTCCCCAAACCGCTGATCTCGATCGAGGAAGATGCCGCCAAGCAACTCGGCCTCACGGTCGGCGATACCGTCGAGCTTGATATTCAAGGCGCTCCCATCACGGGAGAAATCAGCAGCATTCGACAAGTCGAGTGGGGAAACTTCTCGACCAACTTCTACATGATCTTTTCGCCCGGTGCGCTGGACGGAGCCCCGCAGACCTCTGTCGCCACGGTTCGCGTGCTTCCATCGGAAGAGTTGGCGCTCCAACAGGCCGTCGTGACCTCATTCCCGAATGTGACGGCCATCAATATCGGCGACGTTCTGGACAGTTTTGCGCGAGTGCTCGATCGACTGTCCCTGGCCATCCGAACAGTCGCGCTGTTTTGTGTGCTGTCCGGCGGTCTCGTCATGGCAGCGGCACTGGCCGCGACCCGTTACCGCCGTCTGTACGAATCGGTGATTCTCAAAGCCCTCGGCGCCACGCGTGGAGTGATCGCGCAAACCTTTGCCGTGGAGTACGCCTTGCTGGGGGCCCTAGGCGGGCTGCTCGGAAGCGTCCTGGCGAGCGCCTTGTCCTGGGCGGTGCTGTCAACCGTGTTCGACCTGGCCTGGAGCCTTCAACCGGCCGTGCTCGCCACTGGGTTCGTCGCGACGATTATGCTCACCCTGCTGGTGGGCTTTCTCAGCACCTATCGGATTCTCGGGCAGCCGCCGCTCTCGGTGCTGCGGCATGAATAGCTACCCCTCGACCGTTAATTCGGAACAATCTTGAAGAGACTCCCGCCCTGAGTCATGAGATACAGTTCGCCCTGGGCATCTTCTCCAAAGCTCGTGATCCCGCCCCGGCTGAGGAGCGGCCACTCGAATTGGCTTGTCGCCTGGCTGTTCTGATATCGAAAGCTCCGCACAAAGCCGTTGCAGAAATCTGCGTAGAAATAGGTCCCGCGCAGAGCCGGCGCAGCCGATCCTCTGTAGACATACCCGCCCGTGACTGAGCAGGCATTGCTGAGGTGGGGATAATCCAGGACCGGCAAGGTCAGGCCGCCTTGGTTGCAATTCGTGGAGGGATTGAAACAGAGAACTCCTTCCATCAATCGCCACCCGTAATTCAGACCCCGGCCCGCGTTTGGAGCTGGTGAGACGTTGATCTCCTCCCGCGCTCCCTGTCCAACATCCGCAATATACAAATCACTGGTCGCCCGATCGAAGGAGAACCTCCAGGGGTTCCGAAGGCCACGGCTCCAGATTTCATGTGCGCCATTGGTGAGAACAAATGGATTGATTCCTCCATTGGTGCAGGCTGCCCCTGTAGCTGGATCCAGCCGAAGAAGTTTTCCAAGGCGCGTCGTAATCGTTTGCGCGCTGTTGCTTGGATCGCCACTTCCGCCTCCATCACCGACACTCGCATAGAGACAGCCATCGGCCCCAAAAGCCAGCATGCCGCCGTTGTGATTGGCCTCAGCTGAATGCTCGATGGTGAGAAGCGTTATGCCGGCCGGGTCGGCAACATTGGGATTTGCCGCATTCCTGAGATAGCGGGCGATGACGATGTCTCCAGTCTGGTCAGTATAGAAAACATAGAACTGACGATTGGTTGCGTATTGAGCATCGAACGCCATGCCCAGCAATCCCCGCTCCCCGTTGGTTGAAATAATTCCGCTGATGTCGAGGAATGTCGACAGAGAACTCGTCGTCACGTTGAAGATTCGAATGCGCCCGTTTTTCTCAACGATAAAGAGGCGATTGCCGTCGCCAGGAATGGTCGTGGCCGTCATGAAGACCGGGAAGACAAGATTGGACGTGACAAGCTGGACGGTCAGATCGGTCGCAGCAGGAAGAGGCGGCAGTGGTTCCGGGTCGTCACCTTCTCCGCATCCGGTCAGTCCGACCCAGGGCAGAAGAAGGAGAAGAAGCGCGATGACGCGAGTAGGCAAGATGAACTCCCTCGCTCGCAGACTCTTCCGTGGATAACACTACCGCCTCAGCCTACTACGAGGGGGGAACGGTGCTCAAGCTTGTGCTGACTACGTAGCATCCTTCGATGCGTTACGCGCTTGATGTGAGATCCTGCGCGAGCGAGGCTCTGACCCGCTCTCTGAATGACACGGCGATACGCAATTGTTCCAGATACTGTTCCAGCGTCTTCCCGCCCAAATCAACGTTACAGGAGGCAAAGAACTCCCGAACGTCATATTCAAGCTCCGGAGTCGCGAGGCTGACGATGCCGCCGCACATGCGACGGACGCCCTGTTTCGGAAACAACTGATCCATCTTCTCCCAATTCGTCTTCACAAAATCCCATGCGATCTCGCGATTATACACATTGCCCAGGCAGGCAGCGACGATGAAAGGGGCATCCTGTGTGCGAATCTCTCCGTCGATCGTTCGCGCCAATGTGCGCGCCAGCAATGCGGGAGACTGAAAGACGGCGAGCGAAAAGAGATAGCGCCGCTCCTCTTGCGGAGTCGCCGCCTTTTTGTAGCGTTCGGAGAACTCTTCGTAGCGCGCCACGTCGCCGGTATGGGCCAGGATCGCGACAAGCGCCGGCACGATATTGGAGTCGACGGCAGCCGAGTCTGTCCGATATTGTGCATAGCGAACCAGGGCCTGTTCTTGAACCGCCGGATCGTTGCCCAATTTACCCGATGCACCGAGCAGCTCCCCGCGCAACTGACCGAGCAGCACATTCTCCCCCGATCGCGGTTCCCATCCCAATTCACGGACAGCCGGAGCCACGAGGGTCCTGACGAAGGCTTCAAGGAAGGGCCGCTCATCCGCCGCAATGATCCGATTTAAAAATGACAGGGACTCGAGCAGCAGGGCCCAGACATTCTTGTCCCGTTCCTGCGTGAAATGTCGAGTAAGCCGTAGATAGTCCGGAAGCGGCATCGCGCCGGAGAGCGTCGTCGCCCAGGCGTCGCTGAGGAGATTGAACCGTTCGGTCGGCGCGAGACGATCCAGCCCTGTGTCCAACAATCGTTGGAGCAGCGGCGCGTCGTACTGTACCCGGTAGAATCCATGTCCCCCCTCGTTGATAAGTACCTGCCGCATATCTGGGGGAAGAGGGAGACGTGTCTGATGTCCTGTGAGGAGCACCCTGCGGTGCTCCGCCTTGTCCTTCGTCTCAATGCGAATCTGAACGGGAATGTGCCAGTCCTGCGTGGAAGACCCGCCCGTTCGGAGATAGGCGAATCGCTGCTGTGTGAGAAGCAGCTCCGAGACTCCATCCAATTGAGCGCTCACAACCGGGTAGCCGGGCTGGAAGATCCACCCATCCATAAGTTCAGGTACCGGCTGCTTGGCGGCCTTCCCGAGTGACACCCACAGATCCTTCGTATCGGCATTCCCGTAGGCATGGGCGCGGAGATACTCCCGCACACCGTCCCGGAACGCCGTTGGTCCAATGTGCTGTTCCAGCATGCGCAGAACCGACGCGCCCTTTTCGTATGTCAGCACATCGAACATCGCATCGGCATCCTTAGGCGCATGAACAGGATATTCGATCGGCCTCGTGCTCCACAGCCCATCGACGGAAAAGGCCGCTGCCCGTGACACGCCGAATGTGTCCCAGCGCTTCCATTCCGGTTTCCAGGCGTCGACGGCCAGCATTTCCATGAAGGTGGCAAAGGCTTCATTGAGCCACAGTCCATTCCACCAGGACATCGTGACGAGATCGCCGAACCACATGTGGGCGTTCTCGTGAGCGACCACGTCGGCCACCCGTTCGAGTTCTCCGTGGGTCCCGGTACGTTGATCGACCAGCAAGGCCGTCTCCCGGAACGTGATCGCCCCCAGATTTTCCATCGCGCCTGAGGCGAAATCAGGAATGGCGAGCAGATCAAGTTTATCGCCCGGATACGGGATCCCGTAGTAGTTCTCAAAAAATGCCAGCGAGGCTTCGGCGATGTCCCGGCCGAATGGTGTCAACGGCTGCTTGCCTGGAACGGTCCAGAGCCGGAGCGGCGTCTTGCCGACATACCGTGGTTCAGTCGCGACCAACTGCCCGACGATGAATGCCACCAGGTAGGTGGACATCTTCATGCTGTCTGCAAAGCGCAGAACTTTTTTCCCGGCCTCGAGAGACTCCGAGACAACGGATGTATTCGACACGGCGGTCAGGCCGGGATCGATGACCAGCGTCGTCGCAAACACGGCTTTGAAATCCGGTTCATCCCAGCAAGGAAAGGCGCGACGCGCATCCGTCGCCTCGAATTGCGTGGCCGCCATCGTCTGTGGCGTTCCTGATTGGTCCTTATAGGTACTACGATAGAAGCCGCGCAACTTGTCGTTCAGGATCCCTTGAAAGGTAAGGCGTAATGTCCATTCTCCCGGAACGAGCGCCTGTGCAAAGGTGAGGTGACAACGCTGGAGCGGTTCATCCAATTCAATCGATGCGGCCTGATGAGCACCCGTCGGTCCGGCGATGTCGGCCCGGCTGATGGCCAGGTCAACCGCGTTCATGACGATCGTGGTCGTCGGCTGCGTGATCGTCAGAATGACGACGGCCCTGCCGGTGAAGGTCGCACGGGCAAGGTCCGGCTCCAACCGCAATTCGTATCTGGTCGGGATGACATGCCGTGGGAGCCGATAGGGATCAACGGTGCCGGTTGTATCGTGGTTCATGTCCTCATCTTTCGGTCGAACCGCAGCGGCTTGGGCGCTTGGGTTGATCAGTGGAACATTGGTGAATGGAATCAGCGGGAGGGCCCAAAGACCGCGAACCGTCTGCGCCAGCAATCGGAGCGCTCCGCGGCGGCCGACGGCATCGCTCATATCCTTTTCGCAAGATGGGTTTCGGGGCCGGCGGCTGTGCCGACGATCAGCACATCGGTTCGGCCCACGAACAGGCCTGTTTCGACGACGCCGGGAATCTGGTTCAGTGCGATTTCAACATCTTTGGGATTGTCGATTCGATCCAGATGCACATCCACAATCAAATTCCCCGCTTCTGTCTTGAAGGGCGCGCCGTTTCGCTCGCGGAGGACAACACGGCTGCGGGTGAGGGTTTCAATATCCCGCGCAGTACTGCCCCATCCAAAGGGAATGATTTCGATCGGCAGGGGAAATGATCCTCCAAGCACCGGGACTTGTTTGGTGTGATCGACCATGACGATAAATTGTTTCGAAGACGCCGCCACAATCTTTTCTTTGAGGAGCGCTCCCCCGCCACCTTTGATCAAATTGAAATGAGGATCGACTTGATCGGCACCGTCGATCGCGACATCGATCTCCCATCGATTCTCTGCATCAACAAGAGGAATACCGGCCTGTCTGGCAAGGACAGCGGTTTCTTGCGATGTCGGCACCCCTCGCAGGTTCATGCCTGCGCGCACCTTGTCACCCAGCGCCATGATCATATGTTTCGCGGTCGATCCGGTCCCCAGTCCGACGACCATGCCCGCGCGGACGAATTCGACGGCCTTTAAGGCTGCTGCTTTCTTGAGCTGATCGAGATCGACAGACGTCATGGTGTAGGAGCGAGCGAGAGAGCCGCTGCGACGGACGCCGCACCAAGTAATGCGGTCTGTTGGTTCATGATCACTTTCACCGGCATCTGAGTCATGAGGCGCTTGTACCGACCCTTGTTCGTGAACGCTTTCATAAATGTGCCATCGTGAAGTTTCGTGATGAGCTTCGGGGCAATCCCGCCGCCCACATATACTCCGTCCAGCGCAAGCGCCTTCAAGGCCAGGTTTCCGGCTTCAGCACCGTAGATTGTGGCAAACAGATCCAGCGCTTGCTTGGCAATGTCCGCCTGGCCCTTCAAACCGGCTTCAGCGATTTCTGCGGCTGGATTCCCTGCCTTGACCTTTTCTGCCAGCCATGTGGGCTCGTTCTTTTTCGTGTCGCGTAGGAACTCATACACGGCATGCAACCCGGGACCGGACAAGATCCGCTCATAGCTCACATGGAGGTATTGGCCTCGCAAATAACGAAGCAGCTCGATTTCCTGGTCATTGTTCGGGGCGAAATCCGCATGGCCTCCCTCTGAGGGCATCGGTCTGTAGGATTTCCCGTCCCAAAAGAGAATGGCTTCCCCTAATCCCGTACCCGCAGCGATGAGTGCGAGGGCTTGCCGTTTTTTAGGCGGGTTCCCTGCATTTAACACCTCCAGCTCGTCTAACCGCAGCCATGCGATTCCATAGGCGGTCGATTCAAGATCATTGAGCAGCTGGACGCGGGGAATATTGAACTGCTTGGCAATCTTCGCACCATCGACCACCCACGGCAGGTTGGTGGTCTGGCTATGATTGTCGATGACCGGTCCGGCGATGCCGAAGCAGGCGGCGGCAATTGTGACCCGCTCCGTCGATGGTTTTGTCTCATGTACCAGGCCGGTTTCCGCAGTCGCAGCCGCGTCCAGCGCAACGGGCGGTGTCGGCGGCTCCAGAAATTCCTGGAGAATCTCTTCAAGAGAGCTGTAGTCGCGGCTATGGAATGATTCGAGACGAATCGGTTCGGTCCGCTCCCTGGTCCACTCATAGAGAGCAAGGTTGGTCTTGGTTCCGCCGATATCGCCCGCAAGAATCATGTCTGGCCGTCACCCCGGATCTCGTCATGGTGAAGGATTGTCAATCGTGCGGCCGCAGAGCGGTCCAACATCCACATCAGTCGCCCTGTTTCCGGGGCAACCAGCGCAGCCGGAAGCGCGCGATCTGCCGCACTGTCCGGCTCCAGAATCGCGCGCACGATGCCGGCCTTGCTCGAACCTGCGACCAGAAACAGTACCACAGTCGCCCTATTGATCACACCTAGTGTCATGGTCAGGCGCGATCCGATGCCTGTGGGTGCGTGACCGACTGTCACGGCCCGTCTCTGTTCTTGTAGCGCGGCCGTCCCTGGAAACAACGAGGCCGTATGCCCGTCTTCTCCAAGGCCGAGAAGGATCAGGTCGATCCGTGGCGTTTCGGCAGCAACAGTATTCGTGAGTCGGCGCAGCGCCTCCTCGTATCGTTGTGCGGCAGTTTCAGGATCGGGGTGTTCCCCCTGTATCCGGTAGATGTGATCAGGGGCGATGCCCGCTGGTTGAAACAACGCCGCCTGGGCCATGCGGAAATTGCTTTCCGCATGCTCCTGTGGGACACAGCGTTCATCTCCGAAAAGAAAAAACATCTGCGGCCAATTGAATCGCTGCTTCCACTCCGGTGACACCATCGTCTGGTACAGAGTTTTCGGAGTCGAGCCGCCTGACAGCGCCAAGAGAAACCGTCCATGGGATCGAATGGCCTCTTCGCTGACGGCATGGACGAGCGACACCGCTGCCTGGGCCCATTCAGGGCCATCGGGTGCGATGCGGATGTCGGGAGTACCCACCATGTCAGCGTCGGGAAGTCCGTCGGCGATTCTTTGCAGCCGTTCGCTGTCGTGATGGTCCGGATGGTGTGAGTGCCGTCGTCACGGCATCGACCGTCGCCGCTTGATTGTGCCCCAGTTGGATACGGATGGCCTGGCGATGATGGGCGCGAAGCGAGTCCACATCTCCTGCGGCCTGCGCATGCGCCAATGTTCCGAACGAAAACGGCTTGCCCGGTATCGCCAGATCCGGAGTCATGCGATCGACCAGTTCAAGAAAGAGACCGGTAGCGGGTCCGCCTTTATGTAGTTGTCCGGTCGAATGCAGGTAGCGAGGCCCGTATCCAAATGTCGTGGTCACATGATGTTTTGTGACAAGGGTCCGGCGGAGACGTCGCACGGCGGCCTCAAACGGCCGCGACGGCGTCGTATAGGCCAAGACAGAGACATAGGCACCGGCTCGAAGACGGCTGGAGAGGTCCTGCGCCGCTTCTTTGGGAGTGCTGCCGGGTAATTCCGGTAGCCGTCCGGTTGATTGGACAATCCCGAGGACGCGGTTCGTGTTGTCTTTGCTCTCCTGGACGTTCGGCTGATCGAATGGATTGATGCCCAAGAGATGTCCTGCAACGGCTGTTGCAAATTCCCAGCGAAAGAACTCCGCTCCGAGGTCGTAACAATCTTGCAGGTCGAATCGGAGAACCGGATGTTGCGCTGCACGGAGGGCTTGAACCTGCCGATCGAGGACGGCATTGTTCGCTCCCTTGAGACGCAGCTGGACAAAGAACCGGTCATTTCCATACGCGGACGGCGCCAGAACCGGTTCTTGTGCGACCGGTATGAGGCCGGTTCCCTCCTTGCCGGTGCTCTCGGCAAGCAGCTGTTCAACCCACAACCCGAATGTGGCAAGGCCGGGGGATGCGATGATCGTCACCTTGTCTCGTCCTGCCTTGGCAAGACTGCCCATCGCAGCGCCGAGATAGGCGCCGGGATTCATACCGATGTCCGCCTGTGCCCCGCACCGCTCCGCCATGCCGGCCGCCCGGTCCAAGAGGCGGGGAATATTAAGCCCAAGAAGTGCCGCGGGCACGAGGCCGAACAGTGAGAGGACAGAATACCGCCCCCCGATATCAGGTGGATTGGAAAATGTCTGCCTGAACCCGTACTCCTGTGCCATCTTTTCCAATCCGGTTCCAGGATCCGTAATCGCAACAAATTGATCGCCGCCCCGGTTCATTTTCTCCCTGCCGACCAGCTTCCAGAAGTGGGCAAAGAGTGACAGGACTTCGACGGTTCCTCCTGACTTGCTGGCGACAAGAAACAGCGTCCGGGATGGCGTAATAGCCCTGGTCACCTCTCGTACCCAGCCGGGTACAGTCGAGTCGAGCACCCATAGCCGTGGAGATCCTTTTTGCGGTTTGAACGACGTACGGAGCACTTCCGGCCCGAGACTGCTTCCGCCCATGCCCAGCAGCACCACATCGGTGATACGCATCTCCTGCGCCGCACGGACACATCGTTGGAGATTGTCTAATTGTTGCCGCATGTGATCGGGCAGGTCCAACCAACCGAGACGGTCGGTGATCTCCTTCGGGTCCGGTTTCCACAGCCGGTGGTCTTTGTTCCATAACCGCTCAATAACCCGATGTTGGCTTAACGCCTCAAGCGCCGGACCGATCGTGGATTGGAATGAAGACGCCAGCTTGTCTCGTGATGGAGTGGACATGAAATTTCCCTTCCACAAATAGGTTCGATCGGGCCGGGAGGAGCAGGCCCCGTATCTTATGAGCCCGAAATGAAAAAGACAATCTTGGGCCGACTAGTACTCATCTATTTATCGGTCGGTCGGCGGATGACTAAAGCCATGCCGTCAACCGCCGACCAGGCCAGGGATTGGGCCTGCTCGGCGGAGACTTCCAATTGGAGATGCGGGCTTTGTGGCACAGACTGACCTGTTGAGAACGAATCGCTCCAATCTTTGGCATTTCTCCACCACCGCTTCCCTTGGGCTCTGAGCCATTGAACCGGATTTTCTCCCGCCACAGGCGCCACATCAATGGTGAGTGGTGGAGTGTATGACAGCGTATAGTCAACGGGCATATCAGCCAACGAAATGGGTTCTTGCTCAACAGAAGCAGTTGGATCGATCTTCCTACGCAAGACCGGCGGCCGCGTGATCAGGCGATAGACGCCTTTCAAATTCTGCACGGCCTTGGCCGACCATGAGACGATGGGAATTCGATGCAGTTCGATGCCACGGCCTTTGATTTGAATCGTCTGTGTGACAAGGTCGATGAGCAGATAGGTCTGAGCACGGGCCGCCAGCTTCACTTCCTCTTCCAGCACACGCGTGGCTTCCTGGACTGCGCCGGGGTCGTTGAGGTGGAGATCGGGAAACGCCTCAAGCTCCCCGGCCTGACTCGGGGTGCCCAGAACAAGCAGTATGAACAGGACCGCGCAGACTCTCATGAGGGGATGCAGGACCGCAGACGAAGAGCGATCAGCAGGCTGCGGAAAAACTCGTTTTGACTTCTGTGGCTGACATAAGCATCAACGATCGAGACAATACCAACTCGCCAGGCAGGATGCTCAAAATGGCCGCGATTCTCACCCGCCCACCCCGGCGCGCCGAGACGCGCCAAGCCACGGGGCGGCCGCAGCGAGCGAAGAGGCGAGGAGGTACATACCAAGCTTCGCTTGAACCGCTCGCTTCGATCACATGCGAGCGGATAGGTTCTTGCCTCCGCTAGGCTCATGACGTTGAGCCTCTGAGCGATGCGAGAACGCCGCTGGCTGACTTTTTCAGCATCCTGTTAGAAGATGATGATCGGTGTCCCAACTCGAGCGAATGTATAGACCCGCTTGAGATCGCCGTCATTCAGCCGGATGCAGCCATGCGTGACATTTTTCCCCAGCAAGCGCGTATAGAGCGTACCATGGATGAAATATCCCTTTCCGAACCCTAGAGCGTACTCGCCAAGCACACCCTGTTCGACACGGTCAGCCGGGTTTTTAGGAATCTCTTCGCCTTCTTCGATAAATGCCCAGTCCGGCTTGACCCAGGCGGGATCGGTCAGTTTGGACTGCACGAGGAATTCTCCTCGCGGGGTATCGAACACCCATTGGTCGTTGCCTTCACCGGGTTTATCCAGAATGATTCCGCTTCCTGTCGAAGCAATGGCGTCGAGCACGACTTCCTGCCGACGCTTCACATACAAATGGTTCCGGGCCGTATCGACGAGAATGTACGGTTGCTGCGGTTTGAGCCGGGAAAGCTGCGCGGACAACGCCTTGTACCGTGCTTGAAGACTGTGGAGATGACCGTCACCCGCTGTGTCCAATGTGGAAAGCCTGTGTGGCTCGGAGTCCGGGAGCAAGGCCTGGCTGTTGGGCGGTACATCAGCCACCAATAGTGCGATAAGAAGGAGCGATGAAAAAGCGACTCGTACCGACATCATAATGACACTCAGGTTTCGTCCGTTCGGTCCGCTAACTCCGCCAAGGCCAACGCAATCGAATTACGTCCGGTCAATGCGCCGACAATCGTCACCGGCGTGCCGGAGGATACTCGCGCAAAGAGTTCGGCCATGTGGGGATTCGCCAGCATGACGCACCCAAGCGTCTGCGCCATGAGCTCATTCTCCACACCATGGATTTCGATTTGGCCTCCGATCTCCTTTGCCGAAGAAATTTTCCCCGATTGCTTGGCCAGCCGAAACCGCCGGCGATCTTCTGCATTGGGATAGTCCAACACGAGGGCGCGATAAAACTGCGTTTGCCCTGCACCGCGAGCCTCAGTCACCCGGTACCGTCCCTCCGGCGTGGCTCCATCTCCCTGAAATCGTTTTTCCCGAATGCCGTTGAATCCCAGCCGGACTGGATATGATAGCACTTTGCGTCCGCCCTTGTAGACGATTAATTCCCGGTCGGCCTTACTGACAACGATGGCCGTGGACTGGTGTGTCCTCGACCAATCCACCGTTTGTTTGACCATGGTCTGCCAATGCCCGACCTGCCGGTCATCGGCATACCGGCCTAACTCCCGTCTTAATGCGGTCGTCTGGAGCTGGAGAGCCTGGCTGGCTTGCTCGGCAATCTGGATCGATCGCGCGTAGTCTTTTTGCTCTAAGAAGGAACGGGCCTGTTTCAGAAGCAAGTCTGTTTGGACAGGTTTTTCCCCCAACGCAACACGCCCGTTAATCGATTGGATATGCGAAGCCATGGAGAGGAAGCGCGCTTCAAGACGGGTGAGTGTGGATTCTGCCATCCGCCGTTGGGCGGCCTGCCGGTCATTCAGCCGGGCGACGGTGGTTCCACCCTCGCTATGAAGCCGTCTGAGTTCTTTCTCAATCTCGTTGGATTCCCACGGCCAGCGGATAAGATCATCATCGGCTTGCACACGGGCCTTGAGCGAAACCCATTGCCTCGTAAAGTAGGCATACTCTTCAGGCGCCGCCTGGGGAGCGCCTATGGAAATCAAATCATGATCGATGGCATCGATTGCGGCGATCAGGTCGGGGGGAACAGCCGGAACACATCCGGTCACAAGAAGGACGCAGATGCTCCCGGCAATCTTAGCAAGCTTAGCACGATTGATCCCCATCGCCGCCACGTCAAAATTCTACCTTAGTGCTTCCTGGAAGGAGAAGATTTTCCCTTTCCTATCTTGGCTAACGCACTCTCTATTTCGTCTGACACGGCCCGGCTCTTGTCATTGATAGCCTTCGCTTGAGTCTGCGCAGCCGGGTAATCTTCTTTGTCAATCGCCAGCTGAACCTGATTGAGCGAAGCCTTGAGGGCTTCGGCGTCGTTCTTGATCCCCTCAACCGCCGCACGATCTTTTCCAACCGGCGCCCTGGCGACGAGTTTCAGCGTGGAGGCGACGGCTTCTTGAGCAACCTGCTGAGCCTGGAGCGCTCCCGCTTTGGCTTCTTCTTTCTTCTTGGCCACCTCTGTTTTTACGCGCTGGCCTTCGGCTGCTGTCGATGCAGCCAGCTGTTCAACTTTGCCGTAGTCCCGAAAGAGGGCAAACTTCCCGTCCTGCTCACTCACCTCTTTTTTCAACGCATCGAGGGTGCCTTGAAGCTTCGCATACTCCTCAGCAGTGTAAGTGCCCGCTCCGCTCTGTTGCGCATCCTTGACGGCCTGTTCTGCCGCCTCAATTTTTTCTGAGGGCGGCTTCGTACATCCGGCTGCAATGAGAGCGGTCAGGGCTATAGGTACCAGTAGCTGTCTGATCTGCACCATGGTGTCATGTCCTCCATAAAGACTCGTTGTGTTTTCGATGCTATTACCCTACCGCAGAGCGCGCGCAGGCAAATCCCTATGTAAGCAGCAAGCTCGGTGCCAAGATAATATTTTCAAATATGACAAAAATGTCTATGGTGTCAACACTTTATATTCTACACGACATGGGGGCATACGGCTAAATTGTGGCGATCTGGTGCTGCGGAGACAAAAGCGCCTCAAGGAAGAAGGGGATCAACAGAGGGATGCAATGGTGCTAATGACCGGAGCCGTAGAAGACTCTAAATTGACAGGTCACAAAGCCGCTCCTATAATGCACCGTTCATTTAGAGTGGTCCGCTTTTTAATGATCGTGAGGGAGGAGCCCCGTGTCCTTTACATTTCAGCAGCCATCGAATCTCAAGAAGAAACGCGAGCACGGTTTCCGCAAGCGCATGAGCACGAAAAACGGGCGTCGGGTCCTGGCTCGTCGCCGTGCGAAGGGACGGGCCCGGTTGACGGTCTAGCTCGCTACCGACGGCACTCTCGATGTTCTTCTGTGCATCTGCCGGTGATATCTCGCTGCCCTGGGATCGCATCTCCCTGTCAGAAGCCATCCCGACTCAGACCATCGAAGGACGGCGTGCAGCCGTGGGACGATCCTTTCGCGATGTCGAAACCGCAAGGAGAGAGCAGCATTTTCTTACGGGCCAGCCGGGATATCGAAACCGTCAAACGTCAAGGACGGCGAATCTCCACGGCTCTGTTTAATCTGTTGATGTACAGGATGGATGACGCGCCGAGCCGCGTCGGAATTATCGTCGGGAAACGCTTCGGCAATGCGGTCCGGAGAAATCGGGCAAAGCGGGTTTTTCGTGCGTTGGTGAGACAGCGGCACCAGGACTTGATTCCCGGCCAAGCCCTTCTGGTATTTCCGAAACGCGAAGCGCTGGCGCAGACGCACGAAGACCTGACCCGAATGTGGGAGACGTCATTGCGGCGAGTTCATCTGATTCGACCAAGGGCGGATTGATATGCGGCAGCTGTGTCTCTGGATCATTCACGGGTACCGTTTTATGATTTCTCCCTTGCTTGGCCCGGCCTGCCGATTCGAGCCCACGTGCTCTCGATACGCCCTGGATGCCGTGAATCGGTACGGTGCGTTACGAGGTCTTGGCCTGGCACTGGTCCGCCTGATGAAGTGCCATCCCTTCCATCCCGGGGGAGAAGACCCGGTCAAGTAGCGGTTCATACACTCTAGGGGAAACACATCTTGTTCATGGAAAAGCGCGTCATTGTGTTCCTTGTGCTCTCACTGGTGATTATCTTCGGGTACGAGTACGCGCTCAAGGAACTGGGTCTGCTCCCTGATCCGCCTAAGCTTGAGGAACCGGCTCCGGTGGCCGACACCACGCCATCAACTTCATCTGCTCCCCGCGAAACAACGCCTGCGAGCGCCTCTCCCACAAAAGCCGCCTCCGAAAAAGGTTCGCCGGAGAAAGCCCCTGCTCATGACCTCATCAATACGGTCGGGGAGACGGTCGAGGTGGACACCGCCCTCTATCATGCCAAATTTACGTCCCGCGGGGCGGTGCTGACGAGCTGGGAGCTCAAGCGCTATCGGAGCAGCGCGGATAACAATGCGCCACCTGTACAGATGGTCCGGCAAGGTGGAAAATTCGCCGGCCCCTTGTCGATCAGAGGGGACGATTCAAGCCTGTCGAAAGAAATCAGTGACGGGAACTATCGTGTCACACGAGACTTTACGATCCTGGACGACAAGAACCCCACCGGCCATCTGACATTCACGTATGAAAATCTGTCGACCGGTGTTCGTATTGTTAAACAGCTGACGTTTCATGCAAACAGCTATCTGGTGGACGTGTCGCTGAATCAGAGCGGACTCTCCGGCTCGATGCAGGTTGGACTGGGCACGAATTTCGGCATTGTGGAATGGGGCGAGGGCTTTATCGGCTCGATCGGTCCTGTGGCACTGGTGGATGGCAAGATCAAGTTGGACTTGCCCGATTCGGAAATGGAACACAAGGGGTCCGTGAAATGGGCCGGCCTCCAGGATAAGTATTTTTTATCTGTGCTGATCCCACAGGAAAGTCCAACCGTTTTGGTAAAAAAGGAAGGTGAGAAGCTGGCCTCGACGTCCGTCCTTATCCCCATCGCTTCACCCGAAACCCCAATAGAGTTTAAGCTCTTTGCCGGCCCCAAAGAATATGACGCGCTACGAGCACTCGAGCTTGGCCTGGAAGATACCGTCGACTTCGGCTGGTTCATTTTTGGAAGTTGGGACATGGTTAAAATGGTGGCGAAGCCGCTGTTTTATGTGCTGCGCACGATCAACGATTACACCGGCAACTACGGAGCCGCGATCATTCTTCTGACCATCGTGATCAAGCTGCTGTTCGTACCCCTCCAGTACAAAAGCTATAAGTCGATGAAACAAATGGCCGGGATCCAACCGAAGGTCCTGGAGGTTCAGGAGAAATTCAAAGAAGATCGTGAGCGCCTGAATAAGGAGCTCATCAAGGTGTATCGAGACCACAAGGTCAATCCGGTCGGCGGGTGCCTGCCGATGGTGCTCCAAATGCCGGTCTTTGTGGCGCTGTTCAACATTCTGAACGTGGCAATCGATTTGCGGCAAGCACCACTCTGGTTATGGATTACCGACTTGTCGATCCAGGACCCCTTTTACGTCTTACCGATCATAATGGGCGGCAGCATGGTGATTCAGCAGAAGATCACCCCCACAGCGATGGATCCGGCCCAAGCAAAGATGATGCTCCTGTTGCCGGTTTTCATGACCTTTCTTTTTATCAATTTCCCTGCCGGTCTCGTGCTGTATTGGTTGACCAATAATACGCTGACGATCGGACAGCAACTGGTCACGGATCGGTTTATCTTTAAGCGCCGCCCCCCGGTGCCGGTGGTGACGGAAGCAACCGGGAAAAAGTAGCCCGACTGCTCTTTCGTTGCATCGCGGTTCCACATCCGATGTCGGCAGGGCCCGGACCGTCGCGTCTTAGCACATATGGACGGAGTCCTTGAGGATACAATTTGTGCCATTGCGACTCCCGCGGGCGAGGGTGGGATCGGCATTATTCGCATCAGTGGTCCCGGGACGGTGTCTGTTGCAGAGAAGATCGTACGGCTTCGTTCCGGATTGCTGCTAAGCGCTGTGTCTTCCCATACGCTGCATCTCGCCGATATTCTTCCACCTGAGCTGCCCTCTCAATCCGACCCTCCTGCCACCCAATTGCTGCGGCCGGACCAAGACGTTATCGATGAGGCCCTCGTCGTCCTTATGAAAGGACCCCGTTCATTCACGGCCGAGGACGTGGTTGAAATTCATTGTCACGCCGGTCATGTGGTCCTTCGCTTAGTATGCGAAGCCTGTCTGACAGCGGGGGCGCGTTTGGCTGAGCCTGGAGAATTCACGAAGCGTGCGTTTCTGAATGGGCGTCTGGATCTATCTCAGGCAGAGGCCGTACTCGATACTATTCGGGCAAAGTCTGAGGCCGGGCTGAAAATTGCGCAGCGTCAGCTCCGGGGTGACTTGGGGCGGCGGGTTGAGCGGTTGCGAACACGTTTCGTCAGGCTGTTGGCACAGGTCGAGGCCGGCATCGATTTCGCTGAAGAAGATATCGCCTTCGTCGGACGGGAAGAGCTGCGCTCCGCGCTGGAAGAAACCGGCCATGAGATCCGGACGATGCTGGAGACGTCACAGCGAGGGGTCAGGCTGCGGGAGGGAGCGCGCGTGGTCATCTCAGGCCGTCCAAACGTCGGGAAGTCGAGTCTATTGAATACTCTGCTTGGCGCAGCCAGGGCGATCGTGACGGACATTCCGGGTACGACCCGCGATGTGATCGAAGAATCTGTGGTTTGGGATGGTCTTATGATCACCTTGGTGGACACCGCTGGTCTACGTGAGACCGCCGATATTGTAGAGCAAGAAGGAATCAAGCGGGCCCATTCGGCCATGGAACAGGGCGACCTCGTCTTGCATGTCCTGGATGCGACCGAGCTGAATGAGCAGGAGCTGAGCCGGACGTTTTCGTTGCCTGCCCACCATATGAGCCTCGTCGTCATTAACAAGAGTGACCTGGTAGACGCCGATGAAATCACTCGACTGTCCCGTCTGGCCGGAGAAGGCACAGGCTGCAAGGTGCTTGTGACATCCGTACGAACAGGGATGGGGATCGATAGACTGAGAGAATCAATTCGCGCATACTTGTTACCGGCATCCTTGGAATCTACCGGCAGTATGATGATCACTAATGTACGCCATCGCCGGGCCCTGGAACGGGTGGACGCATCAATTCAAGAAGCATTGGCTTCCGTTCGAAATGGAGTTGAACCGGAGTTTGTCGCAATCGACCTTCGGGGAGCGTCAGATGCGCTCGGAGAAGTGACCGGCGCAATCACCTCCGACGAGGTCTTGAATCAGATCTTTTCTGAATTCTGTATCGGTAAATAAGCAGGATCGGAGTCTATGGAATTCGATGTGATCGTGGTGGGTGGGGGTCATGCCGGATGTGAAGCGGCGCTCGCATCTGCGCGGATGGGCGCGGCGACCTTGCTCTTGACGATGGAACGATCCCGTATTGCACAGATGTCTTGCAACCCCGCCGTCGGTGGGATTGCCAAGGGACATCTGGTCAAAGAAATCGACGCCCTCGGCGGTGAGATGGGGCGGAATACGGACCGGGCCGGCATTCAGTTTCGATTCATCAACACAAGCAAGGGGCCGGCCGTGCGGGCTCTACGGGCCCAATGCGACAAGGCGCTCTATCGCTCAGCCATGCAGGACACGCTTGCGGGCGAAGCGCAGCTGACCATTGCCGAGGGAACCGTCGATCGCCTGCTCACAGCCGGCGGTGCAGTTACGGGGATCGTCACGGGCTGCGGCCGGACGATCAGCGCGAAGGCCGTCGTGTTGACATCAGGAACATTCCTTAAGGGACTTATCCATATCGGGCTCAACCATTTTCCGGCAGGACGCGCGGGAGAAGCCTCGGCGGAACACTTATCTGATTGCATGCGGGATCTTGGATTTGAAGTCGGACGCTTGAAGACCGGCACGCCGCCACGCCTGGACAAAAATACGATCGATTTTTCAGTCATGATTCCGCAGCCGGGCGACGATCCGCCTCCGCCCTTTTCCTATCGGACCAGGAAAATCGAGACCAGGCAGATCCTCTGCCATCTGACCTACACGAATCAGGAAACGCATGACATAATCCGAGCAAACCTTGACCGCTCACCGCTCTACAGCGGCGTGATTGAATCTACAGGGCCTCGATACTGCCCATCCATTGAGGACAAAGTGGTGCGTTTTGCGGACAAGGAACGGCACCAGATTTTCGTAGAGCCGGAGGGGCTCGATTCCATCGAATTCTATCCAAACGGTATCTCGACCAGCCTCCCGGTCGATGTTCAAACAGCTGTCCTCAAGACGATTCCTGGATTGCAACAGGCTAAGATGCTCAAACCAGGCTATGCGATCGAATATGATTATTTCCCCCCCCGTCAACTCCATCAAACACTGGAAACAAAATTAGTCACAGGTCTGTACCATGCGGGACAGATTAACGGAACGTCCGGCTACGAAGAGGCAGCTGCGCAGGGTCTGATGGCGGGGGTCAATGCCGTTCTCAAAGTGAGAAATGAACCACCGCTGGTCCTGGATCGATCTCAAGCCTACATCGGGGTCCTGATTGATGATCTGATTACAAAAGATGCCTATGAGCCCTATCGGATGTTTACCTCGCGGGCGGAATATCGGTTGCTGCTTCGTCATAGCAATGCCGATCTACGACTGATGCAGATCGGCCATCATCTTGGATTAGTCGATGACCGGGCTTATGAGAGACTCGTGGAGAAAAAGACAGCAATTGAAAACGAGGTCGTCCGGCTTAATCAAGCCAGGCCCCGATTGACCGACTCGATCCGTGCCCGAACACATGATACATACCTTCAAGACATTTCCCCTTCACAAACCCTTGCCCAGATTTTACGCAGACAGGAATCGACCTATCAGTGCCTGCTACGTACGTTGGAAATTGATGCCATTGAAGATATTGAAATCGCTGATGAAGTAGAGCTTCAAATTAAATACGATGGCTACATCAAGCGCCAACTTCATCAGATTGGAAAATTCAAGAAATTCGAACAGCGATGCATCCCGCAGACTTTCAACTACGATCTGGTGTCTGGGTTCTCCAGCGAGGTACGGGAGAAACTGAAACGGGTGCGCCCTGAAACAATTGGACAGGCTTCAAGGATATCCGGTGTCACGCCTGCTGCTATATCACTGCTCCTTGTTGCAGTGGAAAAATACCACCGCCAGCCTCCTCAGCAAGTGGTCCATTAGTAACGCCTGGAAATCTGTTCCAGACCACAGAACGTTTCTCTTGACCTGGCATACGTATTCACGTAATTGTTCCACGTGGAACAGATCTCCAATTTCTCCTCTATTTTTGAAAAATTCTCTGATCGAATCGGCATTCGTCTCCAGGCTGATCAAGTGAAACAATTCATGATCTACCTGGAACAGCTTCAAATCTGGAATCGATCAGTCAATTTGACCAGTATCACAGCGACTGAAGAAATAATCGTCAAGCATTTTGTCGATTCTCTTGCCGGGTTGACAGCAGAACCTATTACTCATGGGGCCCGCCTGGTCGATATCGGAACAGGGGCTGGATTTCCAGGTATTCCACTGAAAATTACAAGAAATGACTTGGATATCACGCTGATAGAGCCAGTCCAAAAGAAAATATCATTCCTCTATTCTATCGTTGGCCTTCTCCGCCTTGAAGGAGTCGCCATTTTCTATGGGACCCTTGATCAGTTCATCATCAAGAATGGACAGAACTCTCCATTCGACTACATGACCACGAGGGCGTTGAAATACGAGTCAGTGTTGCGAAGAGGGTCAAAACTTCTAACAACGGGCGGGAAGGCTATCATCTATTCATCCTGTCGTATTAATCCATTAGAGCTTGGGAATGGATGGTCGATTAGCAAAGAACATGAATTTGACCTTCCGGTTGGATTCGGTCATAGAGTGATCTCTATTTTGTCACCAACATGAATAGTGGTGATGACGTATTGATGTTCCACGTGGAACATTTTCTATCATCTCGTTCGAGCAGATCTTCAGAATCTGATGAGAGAGGGGCCTGGAGCCACGCTGCATATGAAAAAGATTATCGCGGTAGCCAATCAGAAGGGTGGGGTAGGAAAGACAACCACGACGATCAATCTGGCGTCGGCGATTGCTCTGGAAGGAAGATCTGTCCTCTTAATCGATCTAGACCCCCAGGGAAATGCAACGAGCGGCCTTGGAATTGACCCGCGATCATTAAAAAAAACGGTCTATAACTGCTTGATTAAAGATACAAAATGTGAATTTGTCCGAGTAAAAAGTGCCATCCATGGTCTCACGGTCCTTCCAGCTAATGCAGATCTTGCTGGAGCAGAAATAGAACTCGTAAACGCCACCGGTCGAGAAACCCATTTGAAAGATGTGATCGGAGAGATCGTTGAACAATATGATGTGATCTTTATCGATTGCCCGCCAGCGCTTGGGATTCTCACAGTCAATGCCCTCACCGCAGCCAGTTCTGTACTCATCCCGGTTCAGTGCGAGTATTATGCAATGGAGGGCCTCACTAGACTGTTAGGCAGTATCGAGCGAGTGCGCCAATCATTTAATCCTGGTCTCCATATCGAAGGAATCGTCTTGACAATGTTTGATGCCCGCAATACATTGGCTCGCCAAGTTGCCGATCAAGTGCGTTCGCACTTCACGGAAAAGGTCTATCGCGCGGTTATCCCCCGCAATGTCGCGCTGGCAGAGGCTCCGAGTTATGGCCGGCCCGGCATATTGTATAACGCAGCATCAGCCGGTTCGCAGGCCTACGTTGCTCTAGCCAAGGAGTTTCTAACTAATGGAAAAGAAAGCGCTCGGTAGAGGACTCGATGCTCTCTTGCCGTCTGTGGCTGTGAACCAGCCGATTGAGGCCAGCGACGTACAGCACATACGAATTAGTGACATTGTTCCCAACCGGTATCAGCCACGGCATCATTTTGCCCCGGGAGAACTCGCTGAATTGGCAGCCTCTATCAGGGAGAGCGGTATCCTGCAGCCCATTATGGTGCGCCGCAAAGGCGATGGGATCTTTGAGCTCATCGCCGGTGAGCGACGATGGCGCGCCTCAAAAGAAGCTGGTCTTGAAACGATCCAGGCTGTCGTCAGGAATTGTAGCGATCAGGAATCTTTGCTGATCGCCTTGGTGGAAAATATACAACGAGCGGATTTGAATCCGATGGAAACGGCCCGCGCCTATTCACGGATGATAAACGAATTCGGACTAACGCAAGATGCCATTGCTCAGAAAGTTGGGCGCGACAGATCCTCGGTCGCCAACGCAGTGCGCCTCACACAGCTCCATCCGGAAGCCCAGAAACTCGTTGAGAACGGGACTCTATCAGCCGGCCATGCAAAAGTTATCCTTGGCCTGGAGTCCCCTGAACAACAGATGCAAATATCCACAATGGTGGTCTCTCATGGACTTTCTGTGCGAGAAACTGAAAAACTCGTTGAATCTTCACTAGTTAAGAAAAGGCGCACCCGCAAGACCCAGGTAAATTCTGACTGGACTGCGCTCGAAATGCGATTGCAGAAGAAACTCGGGACCAAGGTGCATATCGCGCCTAGAGGGCAGGGTGGGACAATAACGATTCAGTATTACTCAGCACAGCAATTGGATGGTATCGTCGAGACTCTGCTCTCAGAGTAAACCTCGTTCCATTTCAGTTGCATCGAGCACACTGGGAAAGGACATACTTCTTGCTTTTCCATAAATTTCCGCTACATTTGCTACCTGAAGAGACCGATACAACTACAATCGCATACGCAAACACTCACTGCACTTAATTTGGCCGGATACAGATGAGGAGGAGATCCATATGTGGAAGCCTGAGAAGCAAGATGGTATTGAGGAAAATGGGCCGAGCCTCACGCCCGCACGAGTAGAAACTAGGGAAGATGTCAGCGCCTTCATCGGGAAGGGTGTTGATTTCAAAGGTTCCATTTCCTACACGGGAACGGTACGAATCGATGGATCTCTTGATGGCGAGATCACGACCGATGGTGTGCTGCTGGTCGGGGAAGAGGCTGTTCTCAAGGCAAAGGTAACGGCAGGAACCCTAATCTGTAAGGGAAAGATCACCGGAGATATTCATATAAAAGAGAAGCTCAAACTGAGAGCTCCCGCTGTCATCAACGGGGGTGTGAAGACCCCCATGTTGTCGATCGAAGAAGGCGTGCTCTTCAACGGCACACTCGAAATGACCCAAGGGGCTCGAGACACGCAACGAGAGCCGGCACTTCGGGCCGTGACCCAGTCGGACCAACCGTCCGTCAAGCGAGTCGCCAACTAACGCCTGTTTCACGGTAGTTGTGCATCGAGATATTAGTCACGGTTGATGCAACCTCCTGCCGAGACACCTTGAGAACACGCCGCTATTTGGCGGCGTGAAAGGAGCAGACGACAGTTATGTGGGCCATGAGCGACAAGAGTGCTCGGGACAGCGTCGACAGTGAGAATTTTACCTTTCTCGGGAAAGGTGTTGATTTTAAGGGCGTCATTCATTTTGACGCAACGATACGCATTGACGGAAAAGCTGAAGGCGAAATCAGAACCACCGGAACCTTGATCGTGGGGGAACATGCGGTGATCAAAGGGATGGTATCCGCGAGAACGGTGATCACCAGTGGAAAAATCAACGGAACTGTCACCGCCGCTGAAAAGATTCAGATTCTGAAACCCGGCATACTCATCGGCGATATTCGCACCCCCGCCATTGCCATCGAAGACGGAGCCCATTTCCATGGAATGTGCGACATGGGCGCCCATAAATGGGTGGAGGAGGAACAGTCTGCACCTAATAAAAACGTCTACGATCTGACTTCCCATCGCGGGAAAATTCGTGCTTCTGACCTCTAGTCACATTCCTCATACCCCTCTGCTACGCGGTCATGAAGAATCCGGGCTAGCTCTTCTCACGGCCCTCTCTGTACAATAGCACTCTATGAACCGTCAGACTGTTCTCCTCGGCATGAGTGGCGGAGTCGATAGCTCCGTCGCGGCAGCGTTGCTCGTTCGTCAGGGCTACGACGTGCACGGCGTCACGCTCCAGGTCTGGGAACATGAAGACAAAACCGCGGCCGCTTCAAAAAAGTGGCAGGAGCGTGGATGTTGCAAGATCGGGATTGCCAAACATGTCGCCAAGACGCTCGGCATCCCCTATGAAGTCATCGACAGCCGGGATACATTTCGAACAAAAGTCATCGAGGACTTTCTCCATGGATATACCCATGGCATCACTCCCAATCCCTGCGTCCGCTGCAACGAACGGGTCAAGATCCAGGGCCTGATCGCTCTGGCTCAATCGAGGGACATTCCGTATGTCGCCACCGGCCATTATGTGCGGGTACACAAACACGACGGATCTTGTACGCTCCATCGTTCCGTCGATTTAAAGAAAGACCAGAGTTACTTTCTCTATCGGCTCAATCCTATCTGGCTCTCACAACTTCTGTTTCCAGTTGGCGGCATGCAGAAGACGGAAGTATGGCAGGAAGCGGAGGCACTCGGCCTCCCTGCTGATGAATTGAAGGAAAGTCAGGAGATTTGCTTTGTCAGTCACGGAGACTATCGAACTTTTATCGAAAGGGAGACCCCCCAGGCCAAGCAGCCGGGATCCTTTATCGATGAAACTGGTCGTTCCCTCGGCCGGCATGAGGGCATCGCCTTTTATACTCCCGGGCAACGCCGTGGGCTCGGTGTCGCCACAGGCCAACGCCTCTATGTCCAATCTGTCATCCCCACGACGAATACTGTCATGCTCGGCCCCGAAGAGTCTCTCTATCGAAGCACCTGCGACGTAAGCGATCTCAACCTTTTTACATCATCGTTTCAGAATGGGCCGACTGATGCCGAGGTCAAGGTCCGGTATGCCACACCGACGACCCCGGCAACCATCTACCCATTGAACTCCTCTACCCTTCGCATCCAGTTCCATAAACCCCAGCGCGCACTAAGCCCTGGGCAATCTGCCGTCTTTTATCAAGACAATCAAGTCTTGGGAGGGGGCATCATTCAACCCTTCTAACGTCTACCCGTAATTCCGGCAATACCTTCCCTTGACTTGATCCAGACCCTTCGTATAGCCTCTCCCTACGGTAATGGTCCCGACAGTTTCCCTGCTTCATCACGCATTTGAGGTTCGACATGTTCGGTTCGTTCGGCTGGATGGAATTACTGCTAATCCTGGTCATTGTCCTCATCATTTTCGGCGCCGGCAAACTGCCGCAATTGGGCGAAGGACTTGGAAAAGCCATCAAAGGATTCAAGAAAACCGTGCACGAAGCGGACGCCATAGACGTCACGCCGGCTGAACAGTCTCAACAAGCCCAGGGTGTTTCAGCCAATGCGGCCGCCGCACAACCGGAAGCCGCGCCTTCATCTGCGCCGAAAGCCGCACAACCAGGGCCGGTCAAACAAGGATAAGAGAACCTGAGTCATGCGACGCGAGCGGCAATTGCACGCCGCCCGAATCAATCACGCATTTCCAGCGATATACCATGTTTGGACTAGGAGCAGGCGAAGTCCTTATTATTCTGGTGATTGCGTTTCTCCTCTTCGGCCCTAAACAATTGCCGGAGGTGGGGCGGCAAGTCGGAAAAGCCTTTAAAGGATTCAAGGATGTCACGGAAGATCTGCGGAAATCCGTCGAGCCCGAGTTAAATCTCATTCAACAAGAAGTCAAAATGGCGGAACAGGACTTCCAGGCCTCCCTGAAAGAGACAGAAGAGGAAATCAACTCAGCAGCCAAACAGGTCGAAGACAAAGCAGCCGGCCAGCCGGGCCAGGTTTGATCGTGCATCATCACCACCCGCCGATACACCACTAGTCTCAAGGAACCACCGTTACGTGAGATTGTTTTTCTCGTTTCTTTTCCAACCCAGACACCGGAGGCACGCCGGGCTCGGGCCCCATACCTGGAACGAGCCCCTCGGCATACGCGCCTTCGTACTCGCCGTTGCGATCGGCCCAGCCCTCCTCTTGGCCACCACCACGATCGTCAATGCGGCCTTCGAAATACCGGAAAACGAAAGAATCACCAATATCATCGTCATCGGCAGAGGCATTCCCCTGAAGGAGAAGTACGAGCTCTTCGATCCGAACATCGGCAGGAATTTTGACCTCAAAAATCTCTGGATCCGCGCAGACCTTCGCGTCCGTCCTGAATACAGGAACAATCTCTGTTTCGGCGGAGGGATTGGAAACGGAGGAAACTGTAACAACCCTCTGGGAATAGCCAACCACTTCACAGGCAACGCCAACGATTCGTTCGTTCAACAGATGACCCGATTGGGCATCGGTTATGACATCTCTCCCGATGTGAATCTCTATTTCGAATTCATCGATTCCCGCACCTGGGGCGGGAACGGGGATCCGATCAATCATACATGCGCCCCCGCTCTCAACACCGGCAAATCAGCCTGTTCTCTCGGGATCCGAGCCGGCTACATGCTGGTTCGCAATTTTGCCGGAGTCCCTGGCCTGGGGATCAAGGCCGGACGGCAATACCTTGTCTTCGGTGATCAAAGCCTGTTGGGGCACTTCGATTGGGCGAACACCGGGTTTTCCTTCGATGGGATCATGGCGCAATACGGCACGAGTTTCATGGATTCATCCTTCGGCTGGTTCAGGCTTGCAGAGACTGATCTCCCACAGGGCGCGCCGCTCGGCAGCGGGGGCCCGAATATCAACCCGGTCACGGGACTACCGGTGACCGGCCAAGCGAGAAATGCGCATGGGGATGTCGATATGCTGGTCCTCTATAACCAGATCAAGGCCGTCCCCTGGTCCTTGATCGAACCCTTCTATATCTACTACAAGAATAATCTCGGTTCGACCGATGTCCGTGCTCAGGGTTTGGGCACCCCGAAGCATGGGAACCAAACACGGCATGTTATTGGGAATCGTATCGCCGTCAAGAAGGCCGGGTTCGACTTCTCTAATGAGTTGGTCTACCAGTTCGGCCAAATGGGTGACACCGGCGGGACGACCGAACCTTGCGGCGCGACAGGAAATCAGACGAAGTGTCTCCACATCAATGCGTGGGCGACCAGAAACTGGATCGGCTACACGTTCTATGATTGGGCCTGGAAACCCCGGTTTGCTCTTAATTTCGACTATGCCTCTGGTGACGGCCGTGCAAATTGTACGTTGAACCCGGCCTATGGAACCTGCTCCACCGCCAACACGTTCGAAAACCTCTACCCCACCAACCACATTCACATGGGCTACATGGACGTCCAGGGATGGAAAAATACTTTGACCTGGTCAGCCAATTTCCAAGCGAGACCGACAAGAGACGATCATATAGAAGTCTGGTACACCAATCTCAACCTTGCCAATGCCCAAGACAACTGGTACCGCGCAAGCCAAGGCGTCTATGTCTTTTCCAAGGTAGGGAATACGACAAAGCACCTTGGAGATGAGCTGGACTTCACCTGGACCCACCTGTTCATGGACGGGAAGCTGGCTTTTCAGACATCCTTCTCCTATCTCTTTACGGGACCCTATATCCGGGAGAACCTCGGGACCAGCAAAAACCAGACCTGGGCCTATGCACAGCTCTGGTTGAATTTCTAACCGACACCTTCGAATCTGTCTCTCTCTGATTGTGGATGACCTTACACGACAACTCAGGCGCCAATTCGGTTTCGCAGGGTTTCGGCCCGGACAGGAAGAGGTCATTCGCACCGTGTTGGCCCGGCGCGATGCGCTGGCCGTCATGCCGACCGGCCTGGGCAAGTCATTGTGCTACCAGCTACCGGCCACGCTCCTGCCGGGACTGACCCTCGTCGTATCCCCCCTCATTGCCTTGATGCAGGACCAGGTAGCAGGCCTCACTCAGCGCGACATTGCGGCAGCCGCGTTTCATTCGGGCCTTTCTGAACGGGAGCGGGATCTCGTTGTGTCATCACTGCGCTTGCAACGCCTCAAACTCCTCTATCTGGCGCCGGAACGTATGCAGCATGAAGGGTTTGTACGCCTGCTGCGCTCCTGCCTCATTTCTTTGCTCGTCATCGACGAAGCGCACTGCATTTCTCAATGGGGCCACGATTTCAGACCCGACTATATGAAGCTCGGCAACCTGCGCCAGGAACTCAACAACCCTCCATGTCTCGCCTTGACCGCAACGGCCACATCACGGGTCCAAACCGACATCAGCGAGCGATTACTGCTGCGGGAGCCTCTCCATTTGGTCACCGGATTTCGCCGTGAGAATCTCGCCCTATCCGTACGTTCCTGCGTCTCTCGTCAGGACAAACTGGCGGCGTTGGATCGCATGGTCAGCGGCTGCCAGGCAGGTTCCATTGTGGTCTATTGCGCTACCCGCCGGACCGTCGAAGAAGTGGCAGGTATGCTCAGGCAGTCGCACCAATCAATCGGCTATTACCATGCTGGACTGTCCGATGAGGAACGGTCTCTCCTCCACGACGGCTTCCGCCGCGGCGCCATTCGGGTGCTGGTTGCAACCAATGCCTTTGGCATGGGGATCGATAAGGCGGATGTACGGCTGGTCGTCCATTTCGATGTTCCCGGCAGCGTCGAGGCCTACTATCAAGAAGCCGGACGCGCAGGACGAGACGGAAAGTCCGCGTCCTGCGTCTTACTGTTTCATGAGCGGGACCTGGCGACACAGGAATATTTCATCGAGCAAGCCTCACGCGACCCCGGCAGCACCGGCCGCGCCGACCGTATGAGGACGCTTCTCACCGAGATGATCGCCTACGTATCCACGACGATCTGCCGCCAATTGGCGATTCTTCATTATTTCAACGATGCTGATGAGCAAGCATTGGGACCCTGCAACCTCTGTGACCGCTGCGTCTCTACTCAGGCGGCAGACCGCCCAGCCCTGGGTGACAAAGATGACGCCGATGCGAAGGCCGTTTTGGAAACCATCTCGTGGTGCGGAGGACGCTTCGGAGTCAACCGTATTGTTGACATCGTCCGCGGAAGTCGCTCAAAGGTGATGCTCGCCTCTGGCGCTGAAGACTGTCCAACCTATGGCAGATGCAAAACCCGGTCGAAGATATCGGTGACTCAGCTGGTTAAAAGCCTGGTCGATGCAGGCTATCTGCATATCGAAGGACTGGACTACCCAATCCTGGCTGTCACGCGGATCGGGCAAGAGGTGCTGCAGGGGAACCGCTCCCTCAATCTGGAAAAGAGACTGGGACGAACCATCCAAGCACCCCCCGACAAACCTCATCGTGAAGGGGCTATACCGGCGGTTGTTCCAAAATCCGAGATAGTCGACCCTCAGCTCTTCGAGCGGCTCCGCCGCCTCCGTATGGAACTCGCGGACGAAGAAGGGGTCGCGCCCTTTGTGATTTTTCACGACAAAACGCTCCGTACGATCGCCAGCCATAAACCCCTCACGTCCGCTGCACTGTTGGCAATTCCAGGAATCGGCGAGACGAAAGCCGAGCGGTACGGTCGGCGTGTACTCAAACTCCTGACCGGGGAGTGAGACTCACCCTATCGACTGGAAATCATGCGCTTCGCACAGTGCGATGCAATTAGAGATTGCCCGCCTTCCCCAACCGCTCCTGAAGCTCGCCATACGTATGCGTGACGGGAAACTGTGGAAACTCTTTGGGCAAATGGTCGGGCGGCCTGAAGAAGAATCCGGCATCCGCTTCGCCAAGCATGGCGGTATCGTTGTACGCATCCCCGGCGGCCATCGTAAAAAAGTTCAGCGACTTGAATGCGGCGACCGAATGCTTCTTCTGATTCTGCATCCGCATATGGTAATTGGCAATGCGACCTGCTGCGTCGATCTCCAATTGATTACAGAACAGCGTGGGGAAGCCTAATTGCTTCATGAGCGGAAAGGCGAACTGATAAAACGTGTCGGACAGAATGATGACTTGGCACCGGTCATGAAGCCAGCGGATAAACTCCGGCGCCCCTTCCAGCGGACCCATCGTACCGATGACCTCTTGAATGTCACTGATCTTCAGATTGTTCCGATCCAAAATAGCCAACCGTTGCCTCATCAATTTGTCGTAGTCGGGCATTTCGCGGGTCGTGCTTTTCAATTCCTCGATCCCGGTTTTCAGCGCGACATTGATCCAAATTTCAGGAACCAACACGCCTTCCAAATCCAAGCACACGATCACGGGTTTCTGCATGCCATCACTCCTTGTTCCTCAAGATTTCGTTGGGAGGGTAGAGCCACCAGCTGCCTGTCGCTTTCCCTGATTTTCTGATTCCCTGATCCCCTGGCTTAAGAACCGCCACACCTTGTCAAGCGCCGTATCCAGGAGCCGGGAACCCTGCCATGTTCTATGGCTCTCATGCTGATGCCGTTCCAGCCAATCCAAAACAGTCGGCAGCGGAATCATTCTGGCCGGACTCTCGGTTAATTCACCCCAGAGCAGTCCCAATACGGGACCGATACGAATGGGCACAGGGATCGGCTCCACGGAATTCGCGAGCAGATCCTGGCACTGCTCCGCAGGCGAGGTGACAAGTAATTCACGGCACGCTGCAGGACGTTGTTCGTAAATCGAGCAGGCGTCATCCTCCAGGAATGGACAAGGCATCCGTAGAGCATAGTACTTCTGATTGATCGGCTCTAACGCCTCATCATCCGGTGGTCGAGAAGACTCGCCTATTTCCACAAGACGATGCCAGAGTCCCTGTGCCAGCAGGGTGGATTTCGATGCCGCAAATCGCTGGGCAATACGCTGCTGTTGTTCGGTGGGTAGCAATCGAATGAATTCCGTCAAGGCAAAGGCTTCCGGCGGAGCGATCGGCACCATCATTCGACAACAGGCGGCGCAACCTTTTTGGCAGGAACGCGTCTTCCCTTCTGCGGAAGCCTGGGTTTCCTCCAGCGCCTGCGCCTCCTCTCCCAATCGCCGCATCAGAGGGACAATCGCGGTGACAGGAACAAAGGCAGTCGGTACATCCACGGCCGTCGTCAACCGGCCGGCTCTCGTGTTCAGAGCAATTTCAAACCGTTCGGTCGCTTGTATGCTCATGTCATAGCAGGAGTCTGTAAGTTCGCCTCCAAGATGGGCAAGCCCTACGCCACCTGTCCCGGCGGTCATCATAGAGAAGGGGCCGCAAGACGGTCAACCGTGGCGTGACAGAGCCTTGCTCCTGAACAGGAGAAATCCGATAATGCGTCATGGATCAACCGCCGATCATCATGTCCGGCCATGTTATCGGACTGCTGAAAGAGTATATGCACGATCTGGTCGATCAAGCCACGCAAGAGACCAAAGCGGATGAACAATTTGGATTCAGCCAGACGCCCTATCGTCCCGATCAGGCCATTTCCGATCTCCTTGCGTTGCTGGACGACCGTATTGAATCGGAGGGCATGCAAGTCGGTCTCCCCCATAATTTTCTCCATCAGATGTGGAGCCTTTGCAACGAGGCATCCGCCGAGATCGCAGAGCGAGTCTGGCTGGAAGGAAACATCGGAAATCACATCACCAGCAAGGCACAGACCAGAGAAGTCACCTACCGGGCTTTGATCGACTTCATTGAGTCGCGTTCTCGCGAAGAAACGTGACCAATATGCCCCTGAGGGTATGGAGTGATGAACAAGAAAGGAACCTGTGACGTGCCACAGACAAGGCGATACTGGCTGATGAAGTCGGAGCCTACATCGTTTTCGATCGACGATTTGATGCAGGCTCCATCGCAAACCACCTGCTGGGATGGGGTCCGAAACTATCAGGCCCGCAATTTCATGAGGGACATGGCGGTCGGTGATCAGATACTGTTCTACCACAGCAACGCCGACCCGCCGGCGGTCATGGGAATCGCCGAAATCGTCACCACAGTCTACGTCGATCCCACACAGTTCGACAAGAAGGACTCGCACTACGACCCGGAGAGCAAGCCCGCCCAGCCCAGATGGGAGATGGTAGACATCAAATATGTACGCAAGTTTTCACGCCCGTTGTCGCTGGATCAACTACGGAAAGAGCCTACCCTAAAAGGGATGGTTCTCTTGCGGAAGGGATCTCGTCTCTCGGTTCAGCCGGTCAGGCCATTGGAGTGGAAGTACATCCTATCCTTGGCACGGTAAGCCCTAGACTGAATCATCAGGTACTGGCTTTCCCGTCATCCATATACCGATGTTGCCAGTCCAGCCAGGCATGTCCAAGCTCATGGGCAAGGATATAGCGCCGGCGCGTCACAGGAAGACCTCTGCGCAGATAGATGGTCTTTGTCTCGGCATCCCAAATTCCATCGGCATCCTTATCCCGTTTGTCCATCTCTACATCGGAAAGCTGCTTCACAGTAATCCGATACCCGAATGGAAGCACCACACCGCGTGGAATCCGTAACTGTCTCCTTCTTTCATTCACGATGGCACCCATTCGCCACCTCATCCTGTCTTACAGACAATTTAGCCTACCATAAAGGCCCCATTAAAATATTGATGCATTTGTGCTGTATAATCATTGGCTTATGCTGCCAGAGCAGCCTTCACAAGGAGAGGCATTTTGACTAATGCACGCCTTCATCCTACTGGAAGAAGCAAAGAAGGAAATGAAACATCCCGAACCATCAGGAGCTTCGAGTAGTCACAGCACGGCAGGAGATCGCTTTGAAACTTCTTGAATGACAAAAGAGTCCAGCATCGCACGGTCGGAAGGAGTCAGAGCGCCAAACGCGATACCGGCCCTGTCCTGCCTAGTCCAAACCACAGTCCCGGCAGCTTTGATAGTTTGACCATGGCCAGGCACCTCGAATCGTAACAGCGTCGTCGACCCAATCTGCAGTGGCTGGACAAGCTGACAGACCGCCATGCCTCCGACACCGATGTTGCTGGTCAGCCCATTTGCGCACATACCATATGCCAGAGTAACGGGTGTCATGATCTCCACTCGCAACGACACGCGTAGATCTCCTGCTCTATTACAGGACGGACGATCATGTTTCCCATACACTCGATAGACCACCATTGATTGAGATCTGTCAGCAACAGTTCCTGCTTCAATCTGATGAAGCCAAAATCGATCGCTGAGATAGGCTGCAGTGGTAGCCACAGCCAGGATGCGGCAGGAACCAAGACCGAGAGCCGGATCGTCTGGTTCATGCGGATGACGCGCCAATTGACCGGCGCAACGGACCGCCTCTCCCCTCGTTGTAAATTTGAGAAGTGATCCGCGTCCAACACACAGAGCCGCGACCTCACCGGTTGACAGTCCAATGCGCATATCAATCGGCGGAAAACCTCGATCCTGCCATCGACGATTTAAGACTTGCAGCGCTTCCCCCATGGCGACGGCACAGGCCACTGCCCGGGACGCGTCTGCCTGGATCTCATCGGAGTGTGCTCGCGGAAATGGCACACCGAAGTTGGCTTTCAGCGCATCCCCAAAGCATTGCTCGACCACGCCCCGATGATCCACAACAAGTCGGGCCATTGTGTCCAGATAGTCTGTCGTCCATGTCGTGATAACCTCGGTATCGCAAACTCCCCATTGAGGAGCAAATCCGTTCATCTCTGCAAAGAGAACAGTCGCAGAGAGCTTTTGTGAACACAACCTACCACCGGGCACAAATTCCTTCCGCTGCTGCCAGATCAGGTCGGCAAGATCCGACGGAACATGGCGCGAAAACACTTGCCCGGTAAATCGGCGCTGCTTACGGGCCAACACGACAGAATCTGCCGCCATCACGACATAGCCCATGGAGAGGGCAAGAACCCCCACACTCAACGGCAACACCCAGTGGGTTGCCAGGCTCATCACGACGGCGACGAGGAGATACCCGGCTGAGAGCAACACAACAAGCCCTAGAGACAAGGCAAGCTGAAACCGTCTGGTCATCCACACAGCGGTAAACGACGTTACAGTGAGAAGTACGGCCGTCACCACCGGAGGAATCTGTTGGAATGTGCTTGGATACTGAGTCGGCTCAACAAAGCTGAGGGTACCGAGGGCGTTAGTCGCCGTTGCGATGGCCAATTGATTCTGAATGGTCTCGTTTGCAATCTGAGCCACAATCAACTTGTAGGCCAGGACGTCGATTCCATCGAGCAATTCCAAGAAAGAAATCAGGATGACGATCAGGGCTATGGCGATACCGTGTATCCACCAATGTAATAAGGACCGCCTTGAATGATATTCGCTCTCCATAAAATACTGAGAGAAATGCATCCCTTACGAATCTGCTGTACGATATCAGTGTACCTCCTTCCATC